>Ga0335085_10001651_pt1 | contig 45707 bp, 43 predicted proteins | sample Lox_Sample_45_FD_206712 | JGI IMG/M metagenome (GOLD analysis project Ga0335085, IMG submission 206712) | Soil microbial communities from Loxahatchee National Wildlife Refuge, Florida, United States - Lox_Sample_4.5 | ecosystem: Environmental > Terrestrial > Soil > Wetlands | place: USA...
CGTCTCCGAACGCATCGCCCACCGGGCGTCCTGCTCGGTGCTCGTCGTCCGTTGAAGCGGAAAACGCCGCACCGGCTCCGGTCTACGGATAAGGCCGACGAAGCGGCGCCCGACGATGCCAGCCTAGAACTGCGTCACGGCGGTAGAAGGCCGACCTTCGTGCCGCTCCTCGGTCGCGGGGCTCTCACCAGCCCTCGAGCCGCCTAGGGCGGCCGAGGTTAGACACGAGGACTTCGCCCAGGTAACAGTCTGATCTGTGCGGGCGAGAATCGGGCATCTGCCGGTACGGCGATGCGACTTTTCCCCGATGTGCCCTGACCGCGCTGGCGGCGATCCTTGAATCATGACCACCCTCGTTGCGTATGCGAGCCGACACGGAACAACAGCGGGCATCGCTACACGCATCGCTCGCCAACTGGCCGATGCGGGAGCCGCCGTCGAGCTACGCCATGTCGATCAGGTCGAAACGATCGATGAGTATGAGGCGGTGGTGTTCGGCGCCCCGGTGTACGACCAGTCCTGGCCGCCCGAGGCAAACCGCTTCGCGGCCGAATACCGCGAGGCGTTGTCCCGACGGCCGCTATGGCTGTTCAGCGTCGGCTCGTTCGGCGACACGAAACCGGTGATCGGCCCGCTCACGCACAAAGAACCCAAAGAAATCGCAGAGATCCGTGCCGATCTCCGGCCGCGCGAATATCGCGTCTTCCAAGGCGTCATCCAGAAGCACCAGTGGCCGCTCTCGTCGCGCTTGCTCTTCCATGCTTTCGGCGGCCGCTTCGGCGACCACCGCGACTGGCCAACCATCGACGCCTGGGCCGAACGGATCGCAGCGGCGTTGGCCGATGCACACCAACCGCACACGTCGGAGCGCAGGGCGGTTAACCGTTCGGGAGTCTAGGGCTGCTGCCGCCTGCTCGACAACGAGTGACCCCTGAACCCCGCGCTTGCGCAAGGCCGAGGATTGCCCCCTCCGCGGCGCCGGCCGCAACAGCCAAGGGGAGTGTCGCTGCGTCCGGAACCTCCAGCGCGTACGCGAGTCCGCCGACAAGCGCGGGAACGGCGAACCCGACAGTCTCGCCGGTCGTCCTCGCAACCGTCCATCGGAACCACAGATGCGTTCGTTCGGGCATGGTCCCCACGTTGGGGAACGGTCTTTTGGCCGTAGCTCGCAGGGCGCGCGGCCGGCGCCGCGGCGGCGAAGAGACGCCGGACACGGCTTTCATGACGCTCGCACGCGCTCGCGGGGGACGGCTGTCGCGCGCCCGGAAACCGCGCCCGTAAGGTCGAGACCGACGACCCGCTGGCCATCACGCTCGACGCTACGGATCGCCTTCGAGGCAGCCGAGCCGAGGTCGGGCGCTTCGATCGTCAGGTCGATCGAGCCGCCGGTCGCGACGCGGACGCGCAGCCGGTGGGCCCGCACGCGGGGGCGTGCACGCGCCAGGATCGGCTGCAAAGCGACCAGCAGTACATCGAGGACGAGCAGGGCGCCGAAGATCCGGCCGTACCGCTCCGAGTCGATCTCGGCCCAGAGCAGGACAGCGAACATCAACGCGAGCACGACCACGAGCGCCGACGACGCCCCGAAGAGCAGGCGGACGAGGCGCGCATCGTCCTCGCGTCGGCGAAGCATCAGCGCCGCCGGCTGCACGGTAGCGACCAGCCAGCCGTTAGCGGCGCCGAGCGCCTTTCCGAGCGCGTCCGACGGCCCGTCGCTCCAGACCGCCACCATCGCAAGCGACGCCGCCGCGACCGCAAGCAGGACGACCGCGGCGGCAAGCGCGGGTGCCCGCCGCTGATCGCGCAGAACCGCCGCGGGCAGCGTCAGCAGCCCGTAGCCGCCGAGCAGCGCCGTCGTTGCCAGAATCCGGTCCTCCGTCGAGCCGAAGTCGCCAAAGAGCAGAGTCCCGATCGCAAGCGCCGCCGTGGCGGTCAGCAGCCCGGCAACGGCAAACAGGACCAGCCGCTTGCCGGTGATCGGCTGCTCACGTTCCACCTTCAGCCTCCGCTGCTCGGCAACAAACTCCTCTCCTTGAAGAAGCGCCCCAAGCTTCCCCGCCCCGGAGCAGGTCGGCATCGGGGAGTCCGCCCATCCGCGCTCGGGTTAAGTACCGACCCGCTCGCCGCCGGCGCCGAAAGCTCAGCGGCCCAGGGCGGAATCCCCGCGACGCTCTGTTGCCACCGAGGACTACAAGCACGAGTCCCGTTGGGGCTAGGTTCTGGGGACAGGTTTGGGGCTTCTCGGGGCAGCTCAGGGTCTCCCAAGGAAGGGGTGCTCCAAGCAAAGAAAACAAGCGAATAGCAGGAAAGCGCTCTACCAAGCGCGTTTCCCAGATCACCTAGCAGCGGCTCGAATCCTCCATGGTAGGGAGGGGGTCGACGGTTCGAGTCCGCCAGAGGGCTCTCTTGGGAACGAAGCCGCTGCAAATAGGCCTTTTCGTTGCCGCAGCTGACACCATAGAGCACCTCCTCGCTGAAGGAGGGGGTCGACGGTCGCGGGGATAACGGAAGCAACCAGAGCACCTGCAAACAGAGTGCCCCGGAATGCGAACTACTGGAGCCGTCGATCTGGGGACAGGTTCTGGGGACAGATTCAGTCCCAGCGCCACCGTTTGCCGCGCCCGGAGTCTCCTGCGAGCCCGGCCGCCGCAATCGCCAGCGACCACGCTCCGAACGTGGTTCGCACACGCTGGGTGGTGGGGCGGCGACCGCTGCTGTCCGGGCTTTGCCAGTCGCGAACTGTCGGCGCATGGCCATGCTCAGCAGTCCAGGTTAGGAGCGACTCGACAATCCGTTCGCGGTCCCAGTTGGTTCGCAGGCGAGCTGCTACCAGCGCCGCCGACCAGCCGCCGAATAGCTCTGTGACGGCGCGCGATCCGGGATGCTCGTTCGTGGCGAGATTCCAATCCACGTAGACCGGTGGCCGACCGTGCAGCTGACTCCAGCTGCGCAGTGCGAAGACGACTTCGGCGCGCGTCCAGCGCCGCCCCCGTGATCGGAAACCCGCCGATTCAAGCGCAGCCCCGAAAGATCCAAAGAGACGCACGGTCTTGCCATAACTCGGAAACCCATCGCGCTTCGGGTGAAGATCCGACCACCGTGGTCGTCGGCCCTGGGTTGCCCCGAGCTCCCGCAGCGCGGCGATGACTGCGGCGCGGTCGGCAGTCCACGCCCGGACCGCAGCCTCTGCCTCAGCCACCGACCATGACGCGCCCCTTGCGCGGGCATCGCAGTCGTGGCATCGGGACGCAGTCGAGGTCACCAACGGCCCGCCACAGACAGGGCAGGTACCGGCGTGCAAGTACTTGCGCACCGTGGTCGCAGTAACACCCAGCTCTCTGGCGATCTCCTTCGGCCTCAGGCCACCGGCCGAGAGTCGCCGCGCCACCGCGACCCGGTCGGCGAGACTCAAGTCCCACGGAGCAAACCGCTCCGTGCGAAGTCCAGACTCCTGCAAAGCGGCGGACCAGGAGCCGAAGTAACGGCGAACCGTTGTCGGGGATGGGTAGGACGAGCCGAGTAACGTTTGAGCGTGTTCCGTTCGGCCGCGAATGCCGTTCGACGGCGGCGACCAGGCATAGGCCGTCGGTGGGCGACCGTGTTCCCGATACCAGAGGCGAAACGCGCGCAGTACCGCCGTACGCGACCAGGTCCCTGCGGGCATGTTGCGAACCACGCGGCGATACCCAGCTGGCGGAGGGCCGACTTCGCTTTCGAGCAGACTCTCTCGAGCACCCAGCCGGACCGCGGCGGTGTTCAAGTTTGCTCCTCAACTTGATCCGGCGTCGAGGAGGCCCGATAGCGGAACCATCTGAGGCTCGTTCCTTCGACGCGCGTCGCCGCACCCGCCGGCATGCGCTCCCACCGCCTTCAGCTTCAGTTCGCTTGATTCGGTAGGAGCCATCAGCGCCACCCGCGGCGCGGTATGCGGGCTCCATCGCCTGACGGAACCGTAGCGCTCTCCGGGCTCACAGTCCAACCTCAGGAGTCGCGCTGGAACGCCGCCGGTACAGCCGCGATGCCGAAGAGGAGCAGGACGATCCAGAGGAAGCGCAGCCCCGGCGCAACTAGGAACCCGCCTACTGCGACTCCGAGAAACCCGGCCGCGCTCCAGAGAATCGCCCGCCGGAGCGAAGCGGCCTCCTCGGGGGTCTGGTCGGGTTTGCTTACAGCAGCGTGCGCGGCGCGAGGGCTACGCGCCTGACCGCGTCCACGAGCCTTTCTACTCATGCCACCTCCGATGCCGTCTTTGGGCTGGTCTACTGCAAGAGCTCGTAGAAGCCATCAGCGCCGACGGCGCACTCGAAGGCGAGCTTCATCGCCTTGGACCAGTCTACGAGCCGAAGCGGCTGACAGCCAAACGACCTACCCTGTCAAGCCGCCGATTTGAGCTCGTCGATGTGCTGCTCGATGTAGGCCAGCGCGCGGCGGATCAGCTCCGAGTCGGGATAGATGCGGCCGTTCTCTGCGGCGGCGAGGGCTCCGTCGAGAACATCACGGACAAACTCGAGCCTCACGTCCCAAGCCCCGGGCATCTCACGCCGCCTGCTGCTCGAGGGCGAGCACTATTTCGAGTTGACGACCGACTGAAGCGATCCAATCGGTGTCGGCGGGCTCACCGCTGGCAGCTGCAATCGCCGCCGCCGCCGTATCACCCTGGCGGACGATGCCCTCATCCTCGTAACTGGCGTACCAGCTTCCGCATTCGTCGAGCCAGGCCATGACGAGCGTTCGCCCATCTGGCGTTGTCTGCTCGAACACCATCTCACCACCTCCGAGCTTCTACGGATGCACTCGCTGTAGAAGCCGTCAGCCCGAAGGCGGTTACGGCGGGCTCCATCGCCTAGAGAGATTGTGCCCGATGCACACCTCCTGAGTCGCCCTCACGGGTGGACGAGCAGGAAGAGCACGGGGATCGCCGCGATGATCAGCCGGCGCCCTTGAAGCGTGACTCGATCCGCGAACTCAATCCGGCGTCGCGCCTCCCTCGCTTGTCGCGAGCACTTGAGCGTCGCCCTTCCACCGCTAGCCGTCCAGCGCCAAAGGCGCTCGAGCTCGCGGAGAGAGAGCGACCGAGCGAACGAGCTGCCGGCAACCGCAAATACGGATGCCAGGGCGACCCACAAGTACACGCCGTAGCCGGCGGTCAGCGTCTCTGCGAGTACCAGTGCCAACGGCAACAGCAGCGCCGACGCGGCCACAAGCCCGATTGCCGAAGTGGCGATCTGCGCCTCCGGGGACGCAGATGCGTGACCCGGAGGCGCGACCCAAGCCACCGCATACGCACCGGCAGGGCGTCGAACCCATCCGTCAGTCCTGGCTGGCGGTGACGACCCCACAACTTGCGAAGGTCGGGCGAGTTCGGAGTCGTGCCTCGCCCGTCGACGCGCGTCCGAGAGCGTTTCGTACGCCTCCTGCACGGCGTAGAAGAGCTCGACGGTGGCCTCCGGAGCCTTGGAGACGTCCGGGTGGTAGCGGCGGGCAAGCCGCCGGTAAGCGCGGGCGATCTCCCGCTCGCTCGCGCTTCGAGAGACGCCGAGCGTGAGGTAGTGGTCGGACATTGCCGCTCACCGAAGAGATCGGCAGCGTCAGGAATCGGCTTGAGAAGCGGAGCGGCCCGACTGACCCAGTCAGCGGTTGAGCAACTCACGCTTGGCCAGCGCAGCAGAGATCAGATCGCTCGCTTCCCCCCGCGACAGTTCAGGGTCGTACCGGATTCCGAGCCGGGTGAGGAGCAGCTTCTGTTTGTCGGAGGCGGTCTGGCCGCGCCAGCGAGCGCTCGTGTCGACGAGGTGCGCGGCGCCCCGGCGCCGGATGAAATCTTCCGCGACCCCGTGGGCGTAGCCGAGGTCTAAGCCGTGACCGATGATCTGCCGCTCACGTGTCGAGCGCTCCTGGACGACCACCCGCCAAGCGCCGCTGTAAGGCTCGACGACGAGCAAGTTCTCGCCTGCGGTTAAAGCGAAGCGCTCGCCGACCTCGATCCAGCGCAGCTTCTCCCGTTCGCGGAAGAGGTCGACTTCCTCGGCAACGACCGGCGCGTCGTGAGTCGGAACCTCGGCGGTCCGCTCGCGTTCGAGCGCCTCCGTGACCGTGCGGCCCTCGAGCGTGGCTGCGCTCTGGAGGCCGAACAGCTTCGGCAGCGTGAGTAGGTCGAAACGCTCGCTGACCCCAACCAGATCGATGATCAGGCAATCGCGCTTGTTGAGGAACGTGCGCGTGCCGCGACCGATCATCTGCACGTAGAGAATCCGGCTACGGGTCGGGCGTGCGACGACCACGCAGTCGACCGACGGCTCATCGAAGCCCTCGGTCAGTACCGCGCAGTTTGCGACGACCTGCGTCTCGCCACTGCGCAAGCGGGCGAGGACGCCCCGCCGCTCCTCGTGCGGGAGTGAACCATCGACCGCTTCCGCCGCGATGCCGCGCGCGCAGAACGCCTCGGCCATCAAGTGTGCGAGCTCCACGGTCGGCGTGAAGAGGAGCGCCTTGCGGCCGTCGGCGTGTTCCAGATAGGCGTCGCTGGCGTGTGCCGGCGCATTGGCAGCTGTCAGCGCCGCCGCGGCCTCGGAGTCGACAAAGTCCCCGTGCGAGACGCGCAGGCGCGAGAAGTCGACGTCCAGCCGGACCCGCAACCCCCGAAGATCGACGAGGTAACCGGAACGGATCATCTCCAGCAGCGAACGCGAGTAGACGATCTCCTCCCACACCTCGCCGAGTGATGCTTTGTCAGCACGCTCCGGAGTCGCCGTGACGCCGAGCACCAGCGCCGACTCCTCAACCCAGTTGAGGACACGGCGGTAGCTGTCGGCAGTGGCGTGGTGAGCTTCGTCGACCACCACCGTCTCGAAGCGCCGCGGTAGGTGCATGAGGCGCGACTCCCTCGCCAGCGTTTGCATCGAGGCGACGACTACGGGCTCGTCCGTCTCATCTGCCTCGGCCTTTACGAGGCCGACGACCGCCGTGGAATCGACCTGGCGGATCTTGTCCCGCGCCTGAACGAGGAGCTCGTCGCGGTGCGCAAGGACGAGCGCTTTGCCACCCCGCCGCCGGATCAGCGCCGCAAAGATGACGGTCTTGCCTGTCCCGGTCGGCAGTCCGAGAAGCGGCCTGCGGACACCTCGGCGCTCGGCATCCTCGATCGCTGCGATCGCCTCAGATTGATAGGGACGAAGCTCGAGACCAGCCATAACTCGCTTGGAGCGGGGTCAGGAGTCTGGCGGGACCGCCGGACGGCAATCTCTGCGCTACTCCTCAGGGAATCGGATCTCGTCGTCATCCCTCCACCAAGGGCCGACGAGTTCGCGGGCGCCACCCATCCGGGCGATCGTTTGCTGGTAGGCCTCGCGTTCCTCGTCGTTCAGGAGGTGCCGACGGAGGGACTCCCTCTTCAGAGCATAGGTCCGCAGGTCCTCGGCCTCTCGCTCGAGGACGTCGGCTACCACCCGCGAAATCCGCTTCCCGTAGCCGACATCGGTGTTGGCGGCCAGCACCTTCGCCAGATGAGGAAGACAGAGCGCAGATGGCTGGTACTCATCGCTCTCCATGGCGAGCTTGTGCAGAATTGAGGCTACGGCGTCCCGCTCTGCCTCGGCGACGGCCTCACAGACGGGGCAACGGTCATTCCCCACAAGGAAGTGAGCGAGGGCATCGCGGAGTTCGGTCTCCGTGGATGCGGTGTCTGCGGCGCTCTGCAGCGAGTGGCCGGCCGCCTCGGCCAGGTCCGCGTATCCGAGCGAGACCCCGAGGTCTGAGGCCATCTGCGCGTAGTGCCAGGTGTGGAGCGGGCAGAAGCCGCCGCGGGCTGCATGCTCGAGCCGACTCGTCTCGCTCCTCGCCAGCTCGTACTGGGCGTGTGCCAGAAACTTGAAGGGCACGTTCACGACCTCCTCGCAGATGGCACAGGTCGCCGAGGTTGGCGGTGCGTCCCGAGCCGTAGGGACGACGACCTCGACCGACTCCGGCTGACCGGCCTCTGGGCGCCAGGCGTTGAGTTCGGTCCGGAACTCAACGAGGCGCTCCTCGATCTTCTCGAGCAGGGCCAGGTGACCCTCCGTGCCTGGGAGCCGCAAGCGTTCGCGCAGGCGCTTTACCGCCCAACCCGTATCGCGTTCCGTATTCGCGCCAAGGTCACAGGCCCATTGATCCGCGGCTTCCTCGAGCGCCAGCTCCGTCGCGGCGCAGTAGGCGTCGACTGCGCGGTCGACGGCTTCGTCCCAGCGCCGCTGGGCTCGATTCCGGCTAGCGACCGGTGCCCGGCCGAACCACCAGCCAAGGTCGAGCGCCACGTCGAACTCGACGTCCGTGACCGTGAGCGGGGGCAGATCTGCCGGCGTCCACCCAGAGTCGGCCGCGGTCTCCTGGACGGCGATTCCAAACGCTTCTGCTGCTGTCTGTTCAGTCGACACCTTCAGAGCCTGTAGCCGTGTGATCTCCTCGGCAGCGCCCCGTAGGAGTAAAGACCGCGTCTCGATAACGCGCTGTCGGAGCCACTCCGAGAGCAGGACCGTGGCCGGCTCGACAATCTCGAGACGTGCTGTTTCCAAGCGGGTACGCACTCCCCTGCGGCCCGCGAGCTCCGGCTCATGTTCCTTCAGAGCCGGATACAGGACACGCTCGAGCTCTTCTGGCCATGAGCGCGACTGCTCGCTCAGCGCAGGCGGCAGGTCCCGCTCAACGCGCGCACGGAGCGCCTGCGCCCCGTCGCGCACCTCATCGAGCAGTCGCTCGACCCGCGCGTCGAAGCGCGACTGTCGGTCGCTGCGATCGCCGTCGGGCTCCGCCTGCGCCAGCCGGCCAAGCTCGAGCTCCAGGCGCTGTACCTGCAGGAGTGCCTCGGCTCGGCCGCACACTCGCTCGAGAAAGACCTGTGACTTCTCACCTGTCAGAAACTGCACCAGTGCATGCTCGAGCTCGGGCAGACCGCTCTCGGCCAGGCGCGTCCGCTCGCCGGCAACCTTCGCTTCGAGCGCGCCGCGCGCCGAGGTAGCGAAGACCCTTGGCGCGATGGTGCCGTTCCCGGCCACCTGTTCGCGGACGTAGGCAAGAACTCCATCGGCCTCGGCGTGGGAGACGAGGTCGAGTTTGTTGACGACAAGGAAGAGCTTCCCGACGTGATCGCGGACCTCGGCGAGGAAGGCCATCTCCGCCTCGCTGAGCGGTGCGTCAAAGCTCGTGACGAAGACCACGGCATCCGCCTCGGGCAGAAACGACTCCGTCGTTGCTGTGTTCGCAGCGATCGCGGAACCCACTCCCGGCGTGTCGACGAATGTGAAGCCGAGCCGCAGAACCTCCGCCGGCACTTCAACCTCCGCGGAGATCACGCGTAGCTCCTCGCGCTCGCCGCTTGCCTGCGACACGTACCGGACGAGCTCGTCGAGGCGCTTCTCGATCGGCAACCTGCTGCCCTCCCGCTGCACGAGGACGCGTGGCCGGCTGCCGTAACGCACGCTCGTGAGTACAGACGTCATCGGCAAGGCCCCGGTCGGCAGGTATGGTCGGCCGAGGATTGCGTTCATCAGCGTGCTCTTGCCGCGGCTGAACTGTCCCACGACCGCAAGTTGGAACTCGTCCTCGGCGAGGCGCGCCAGCAGGCTCCGCGTCTTCTCCCGCTTGTCGTCGTCGTGGCGCTCGTTGGCGACGGTCAGCAGCGCCCGGATCAGCTCGGCCAGCTCGAGTTTCCGGCGCCGGTACTCCGTCAGCCCGCTCTCGCGGCCGGGTGAACCACGCTCCTGCCTATCGGCCGGTTTCGCGTCGTTCGCGTCTCTCGCTGAGTCGTCGCCATTCATTGCTTCCACCAAGAGATCCGGTAGAAGCCATCAGCCGCAGAACGACGGTTTCAGGCGGGCTTCATCGCCGAAGACGATGATAGTCGGGAGTTGCGCAGTCGCAGCGGGCCGGTCAGCAGCCGACGGCCGCCGGTACCAAATCAGCCGGGTCTCATTGCGGTGATGAGACCGTTCTTGAACGGGTCGGGGCGTTCAGCCGTCGCGATTGCCGACCTTTGCGGAGTAGGCGCGTCTTCACTCATGTAGGCAATCACGTAGACGCTCATCAGTAGGTGTAGATGAGATATGCGACGAGGACCATGAGGAAGAGGTAGAGGAGGTAGAGGTTGACGTCGCCCGACTGGATCGGTCGCACGAGATCGGCGAGGCGTTCAACCGCTCGGACGATCGGCCGGTAGAGGAACCGTTCGAAGATCGGCATTACCCGGAAGCCGTAATGGACAGGGCCTGAGCGCCCGGCCGGGTCGTCCGAGGCGCGCTCGAGGTGGAACTCCGGTCGGTAAAGCTCGTCGAAGGTGACGCGGGTCGGGTTGGCGTAGGTGGTCGCGGTGTATTGCATCCGGGCGCGGAACTCGAGGATGCCTCCGTCCCAGACTGGAACGATCTGCGTCGCTCCGCGAGGGCGGCTGCTGAAGTAGATGAGCAGGGGAACGGCAGTGACGCACAAGAGGAAGACGGCGAGATAGGTGGGCGAAAAGGCCGCGAAGTCCGTGTGGGCAGGGATGACTGTCAGTTGCGGCAGGAGCAGTCTCGAGTGAATCTCGACGCCGCTTGTGGCGCGGACGACGCGGTCGAGGACGGTCAGCACGATCGGTGCGCCGATGGCTAGCCCGACGCACGCTGCCGCCAGCAGGCCCGGCCCGACGAGCGGCTGGCCGCGTTCGGAGGCTGCCGCGGCACCGCGTGAGCGGGGCATGCCGAGGAACGGGATGCCGAAAGCGCGGGCGAAGGCCATTACTGCCAGGCCCGCAGTGAGGGCGAGGCTGGCCCCGGCGACGACGATCAGGATGCCGACGAAGTTGTTGCCGATCCGGAAGCCCTGGAAGAGTCCCTGGAAGATCAACCACTCGCTGACGAAGCCGTTCAGTGGCGGAAGGGCGGCGATTCCGAGGGTGCCGATCAAGGTGATCACTGCGCTGGCGCGCAGACGGTGGATCAACCCGCCGAGCTCGTCCATATCGCGTGTACCGGTCGTGTGCTCGACGACTCCCGCTTCGAGGAAGAGGAGCGTCTTGTAGACGCCGTGGTTGACGACGTGGTAGAGCCCCGCGAGGAGAAGGAACGCCCCGATTTCCCTCTGGCCATAAGCGTTGAAGATCATTGCCCCGCCTAGGGCGGTCAGGATGACCCCGATGTTCTCGATGCTCGAGTAGGCGAGGAAGCGCTTGAGGTCCCGCTCCATCAGCGCGTAAAGGATCCCGAGCACTGCCGAGACGGCACCGAGGCCCATGGTCAGGATGCCCCACCAGGGTGGGCCGTCAGGCAGAAGTTCGAAGGCGAAGAGGGTGATCCCGAAAACGCCGAGGCTGATCACCAGCCCGGAAAGGAAGCCGGAGCCGTCGGCCGGAGCGGCCGGGTGGGCCTCGGGGAGCCAGATGTGCAGGGGTACGAGGCCCGCTTTGAACCCGAAGCCGACAAGGGCGAGCACAAAGACCGTGTCGCGCCAGCCTGCCGAGACGTGGCCAGCAGCGGCTGCCATCCCGGCGAAGTCGAGGGTTCCCGTCTGGGTTGCGAGGATGGCGAAGGCCGCGACGACCAGCGCGAATCCGGTCTCTCCGAGCGCCAGGAAAAGGAAGGCGGCGCGAGCGACACCGGCTCGGCGGTGGTGACGGAGCACGACGAGGTAGGAGAAGAGGGTCATCGACTCCCAGGCCACAAGGAAGACGACAGCGTTACCGGCGACGAGCACCGCGAGCGAGGCGAAGAAGGCCAGGTTGAGCGCCGGGAGGTACCAGGCGCTGCCGGCGCCGGCGTGGTGATAGCGCGGAACGTAAAGGCCGATCGCCAGCGCGACGATCCCGAGCACGGCGATAAAGACGGCGGCCAAGGGGTCGAGTCGCAGAGTCACCGCACCGACGACGTTGCCCGCACCGATCGTGCGCGCTGCCCCTTCACCGTGAACAGCGACGAGCACGCCGCCGACAGCGGCCGCGGCGCCCCCGGTCGCCGAGGCCGTGGCCGCGCCGAAAACCCCACCTGAGCGTCGGGCGAGAGTCCCGACCGCAACACCCACGAGCCACGCCGCAGCGCCGGCAACCAGACAGATGGCGGCCGCGTGGATCATGCGGTCGCCTCCTCGCGAAGGTCGAAGCGCAGCACCTCGACCTTCTCCTCAAGGCGGCCGACGGCAACGAGCAAACCATGGAGAAGGGCGAGCGGGCTCGGCGGGCAGCCTGGGACGTAGACGTCGACCGGGACGACCTCGTCGACGCGACCGTGTACGAGCTCGTCTTCGGCGAAAACGCCGCCGAGAGCGCAGGCGCCAACGGCCAACACGATCCGGGGCTCGGGAATTGCTTCGAGTGTCTTGAGAAGAGCCGTGTCCGCGGCTCGGACACCAGGGCCGCTGACGAGCAACAGATCGGCGTGGCGTGGTGCTGGCGTGAAGAAGAAGCCGAGCCGGTGCAGGTCGTAGTAAGGCGAGGAGAGCAGCCGGATCTCCGACTCGCAGACGGCGCAGGAGCCGCTGTCGAAGGTGCGGATGTGCAGGCTGCGACCGAAGAGCCGATACGTCCGCTCCTTGAGCTCACCTGCCAGCCGCTGCTCTTCGTTCATCGGCGCTCTCCGATCGGGATGCGCTTCACAAGGGCAGCTCGGTCCCGGCTCGCGAGCTCGAACTCGCCGCTGGGAACGACGGCCTCGCCGCCGACAGCGACGCAGTCGCCGCAGCCCGTACAGGAGCCGAGGTCGAGCAGAAGGTCGCCGTTCTGGAGGCGAAGCGCGCCCGAAGCGCAAACGTCCGCCAGGCGTGCCGCCAGTTCCGGTGTCAGGAGGTCCACGCGGAAAGCCGGTGGGGTCGGCAGCTGCTCGGCCCAGGAGTCACGCGCACGCGGGTAGCGCGTCGTCACGACCCCTCGCCGGATTCCGCGCAGGAACCAGAGCATCAGCGCGCAAACCCCGCGACGGTCTGCCAGAAGCTGGCCTCGATGATCGGGATGTCGGTGAAGACATTGCGGGCTCGCGCCGCGTCGTCGAAGGCCCGCCAGTTCCGTGCCGGGGCCGGCCGCAGCCGAGCTCTTGTGATCCGGCCGTTGTCATCCAGGCAGACGTAGGCGAGCGCCTCGCCGCGCGGCGACTCGGCCCAGCCGAGGCCAGTGCCTGCCTGGGCGGGCAGGTCGGCGACTCCGTCGCCCGTCTCCGGGAGAAGCTCGAGGACGAGCCTCTCCGACTCATCGATCTCGGCGACCATGACCTCCATGCGGGAGAGGGCGTCGCCGGCGTGCCGTACGGGAACCGCAGGCGGCGACTGGGTAGTTCCGAGCCAGGGGTGGTCGCGGCGGGTGTCGAGGTCGAGACCGGAAGCTCTGGCGACCGGGCCGACAAGTCCGAGCCGTCGTGCTATCTCCTCGCCGACGATCCCGCAGGCCTCCAGCCGGTCGACGTGGGAGTTCGTCCCGAGTAAGGCCCGCACCGCCCTCCTCAGCTCGTCGAGTGCGCGAGGCAGTAAGCGGCGTACGGCATCAGCATCCGGCGCCCGCGAGACTCCGCCGAGGACGACGACGCCGAAGAGGTAGCGATGGCCGAGGGCGGCAAGGTTGACCCGCAGTAGCTGCTCGAGCGCGATCTCCGCCTGCGCTTGCCCGACCGAGAGGCCCGTCGTCTGGCAGAGGACGGCGATCGCCTGCGCGTGGTTGTAGATCCGCTCGAGCTCGAGGGCAATGAGTCTGGTCGAGACCGCCGGCCCCGGAGGGTTGATGCTTCCGGCGGCCTCGACCGCCCGGCAGTAGGCAGCTCCGTTTGCCACTGCCGACAGCCCGTCAGTTCGCTCGACGAGGAAGAGGCCGCGTGTCGGATCAAGACCGTGCAAACGGCGCTCGACACCGCGGTGCTTGTGCCAGTGGAAGAGGTAGAGGTCGAGTACCTCCTCCCCTGTCGTGACGAGGCCCATGTAGAGGGACTCCCAGCCGGCGACGCGCACCGGCCCGAAGGGGAACTCGAATGCGTCGCCGCGAACGTGGTGCGGTGCACGCAGCTCACGGGGAACGGCGCGACGGCTTCCTCCGCCCAGGAGTGGGAAAGTGACCTCTCCGTTCGGAGGCATGAAGACGCGATTGAGTGTCTTGTCCCCGCTCGGGCGTATCCCGACCTGCTCGAACAGCTCGCACTCCTCGACAAACGCAGCCGGCTCGGCATCCGAGATCGGCGGGTGACCCTGGTCGGTGAGGGGTGTCTCTACAACGAGGTAACGCTGCTCGCCGTCCAGTGCGTAGACGAGTCGCCCCGTGACCGCTCCGTCCTGCTCCGGTGTCCCGAACAGGTCGGCGAAGCGCGCCTCGCCCTCGGCGAGCCTATTGACCAAATCGTCGAGCTCCGGCTCCTCCACTTGGACGACGAGAGTTCCGTCGTTCCGCTCGATCGTCCTCAAGTCTCTGAGCGAAGCGCTCATGTGATCGCTCCGATCGAGTGCATGATCAGGCTGTTCAGGCCGCCGGGAATCCAGAGGCCGAGAACCAGCAAGACCGTCATCCCGGCGACCAGCGGTGAGGCGCCGACGATCGACTGACGCTCGGCGGCCCCCTCGGCCGCTTGCGGCTCGCCGGTGGCCATGTCGGCGGTGGTGCGGACGAAGGCGATGAACGCCAGGACGAGCAGCGCGAGGAGAAGGAAGGGAAGCCAGCTCGAGCCGCGGAAGCCGGCGCGGATGATGGTGAACTCGCTCAGGAAGAGCCCGAAGGGCGGCGAGCCGACGATGGCGAGAGACCCGAGCAGGAGAACACCGCCGACGAGCGGCGCTCGGGCCAGCACTCCAGCCACCCGTCCGGCGTCGCGTGTTCGCCAGCGCTGTACGACCTCGCCGCTCGTGAGGAAGAGAACGCACTTGCCGATCGCGTGGTTCAGCGTGTGGAGCAGTGCTCCGTAGAGACCGAGCACACCTCCGAAGCCGAGAGCGACGGAGATGATCCCCATGTGCTCGATCGACGAGTAGGCGAAGAGGCGTTTGAAGTTGCCTTTCCGGACCATGAACAGCGCCCCGATGACGATCGAGGCGAACCCGAAGACGAGCAGTACGTGGTTCGTGTAGCGGCCAAGCTCGGGCCTTGCGAGCGCCTGGAAGCGGATGATTGCGTACATGCCGGTGTTGAGCAGTGCCGCCGAGAGCATCGCGCTGGCCGGGCTTGGCGCTTCCGAATGGGCGTCGGGCAGCCACGTGTGCATCGGCGCCAAGCCGACCTTCGTCCCGTATCCGATGACCGCAAGGAGGAAGGCGAGCCGTAGGCTGTCGTGCTGGAGCGCGCCCGCGTGCAGGAAGAGCGCCGGCCAGGTCAACCGTTGGTTCGGGCTGAGTACGAGGGAGCTGGCGGAGTAGTAGAGGAAGAGCGTCGCGACCAGCGCCATGGTCACGCCGAAGGAGCTGATGATGATGTACTTCCAGGCTGCCTCCAGCGAGCGCGCCTGCGCCTCCAGCCCGACAAGCACGGCGCTCGCCAGCGTCGAGGCTTCGATCAGCACCCAGAGCAGCCCGAGGTTGCCGGTCTCGAGGGAAGCCAGCATCAGGCCGCCGAAGAGGGCGAAGCCGGCCGCATAGAGACGGATCTGGAGCCGGTTCAGGTCTGCGCGGCGTTCCTCGCTGCGCAGATAGGCGATCGAGCCGAAACTGGCCAAGACGACGACGAAGGCAACCGTGAGCGTGAAGAACGAGCTGAGCGAGTCGACGTAGAGAAAGCCGGAGCCGGCCTCGAAGGCGCCGTGGTTGGCGACGTGGACGGCGACCGCAATGGCGCAGGCGAAGGCGCCCGTCCCCGTGGCGGCGAGGACGATGCCGAGCTCTCGCGCCCGCAGGGGCGCGATAGGCGCGAGCGCCGCAAACAGGGGCAGAGCGGGCACCAGAATCACGAGGGCGGTCAATGCCGTAGCTCCCTCAGCTCCGGAGCCGTCGCGGTCGCCAGCCGGTGCGCCAGACCGGAGACGAAGGTGATCATGATCAGGACGGCAGCGACAAGGTCGAGGAAAATGCCCGCCTCCACGATGAACGGAAACGTCGCGGTGAGGGTGATTGCGCCGAGGAAGACGCCGTTCTCGAGGATCAGCCAGCCGATCAGCTGGGCGATGGTGTGTCGGCGCACGACCATGCAAAGCGCGCCGAGCAGGATGATCGCTGTCGAGATCGGCACGACCGCCGAGGCAACAAGCCCGTGCGGCAGTGTGCTCGGCCTGATCGCGAGATAGGCGAAGGCGGTCAGGAAGGCGCCGATGATCAGCGAGGTCGAAAGTCCCGTCGAGACAGCGGCGTCGCGGTGCAGTTCGAGCCGGTCGAGCAGGAAGCGCCGAGTGGCGAGAGGAATCCCGATCCCCTTGATCAGGAAGGTGAGCGCAGCGAGCGCCCACAGGGCCGGCTCATGGAGTGAGTAGGCAACGACGCCGGCCGCGAAGGCGAGGACGATCGATTGGAAGGCGTAGTAGGCGATGTAACGGTCGAAGAGCTTCGAGCCGAGGCAGGCAAAGGCGCAGAGCAGCATCACGACGGCGCTCAGGTCGAGCAGCGTTCCCGCGGTCGACGTGGCCGAAAGGCTCTCAGCGGTGAGCAGCAACGTCATTTGCGCAAGACGTAGGAGGTCGCGATCCCGATCAGGGCGAGCAGAAACGAGGCGCCGAGAAACTCTGCGATACGGAAGAAGCGCAGCTTGGCGAACGAGCTGTCGATGATGACGATCGCCAGGCCGCAGACGCAGAGCTTGCCGAGCAGTGCAGCGATGCCCTGAAAGCCGCCGGCGATCGTGTTCGCGTGCCCCAGCCCCCAGGGCAAGACGAAGACGTTCATGAAGATCGCGGAGAGAAGGAAGAGCTTCATCCAGCTCGCCCACTTGACGATCGCGTACTCCCGGCCCGAGTACTCGAGGACGCGGCTCTCCTCGATCATCGAGATCTCGATCGTCCCGCTCGGGTTGTCGACTGGGATGCGCCCGTTCTCGGCCAGGACGAGCATGAAGAAGGCGATCGCGCCGAGGACGTGGGTGGGCAGGACGTACGCGGAGCCTGAATGCGCGATCGAGTGGTTCTCCAAGTAGGGGTTGTCCGACTGTGAGAGGGCTGCGACGGTGAAGAAGACGAGGATCAGGGCGGGCTCGGCCAGGCTCCCGAGCCAGGTCGTGCGACTCGAGCCGAGCCCGCCGAGTGGACTGGCCGTGTCGAGGGCCGCGAGTGAGATGACGAAACTCGCCAGGGCTAGAACGAATGCGCCCCCGATCAGATCAGCCAGGAAGGCCAGGGGCAACGGCTCGTCGGTGATGATCGGGACGATCGCCGAAACCGTCAGGTAGCAGGCGAAGGCGACAAACGGTGCGCCGCGAAAGATCCAGGAGGCGTGCTCTGAGATCGTGCTGCCTTTGCGGAGCAGCTTCGCCAGATCGCGGTAGGGCTGGAAGATGCTCGGCCCTCGCTTCGACTGGACGATCGCTTCCGCGCGCGTGAGAACACCGGCATAGAGCGGCGCCAGGAGGAGGACGGTCGCGCTCTGGAGTATTTGTAGTCCGTCGCCTGTCGACATGCGGCTTCTCCCTGATCCGTAGAAGCCATCAGCCGCGCCGGACTGCTCACCGGTCGGGGCGTTACGCGAGCTTCATCGCGTACCGCTTTCAGTGGCGGCGATTCTATCCGGGCGCTGGACGCCCACGGTCAAGCAGCTGGCAAGATCACCGCGCGATGCCCGACGACATCTCGATCGGCGCACTCGCTCTTTCGTGGAGCGGTGGCAAGGACTCGGCGCTCACGCTCTGGACCCTCCGCCGGGAGGGCCGCGAGCCTGCCGTGCTCTTGACCACTGTGACCGAGGGCTACGACCGGATCAGCATGCACGGCGTCCGCCGCGCCTTGCTCGCTAGCCAGGCGGAGCGGCTCGGGATCCAGCTCGTCGAGATCTCGATCCCGCCTGCCTGCAGTAACGAGGTCTACGAGCGGCGGCTGGAGCGCGCACTTGCCGGGCCCAGCCTTCGTGGTATCCAAACCTTCGCCTTTGGCGATCTCTTCCTTGATGACATCCGTGCCTACCGCGAGGAAAAGCTCGCAATGGGCGGCCGGCATGGTCTCTTCCCGCTCTGGGGCCGTAACACGACCGACCTCGCACTGGAGTTCATCGACGCCGGTTTCGAGGCGACCCTGACTTGCGTCGACCGGCGAAAGCTCGACGCATCCTTCGCAGGTCGCCCGTTCGACGAGCGGTTGCTCGGCGACCTTCCGCCGAGTGTCGACCCGTGCGGCGAGAACGGCGAATTCCACACCTTCGTCCATGCCGGCCCCATCCTCAGCAGCCGGATCTCTTGCGCCCGAGGCGAGATCGTCGAGCGCGACGGATTCGTCTTCTGCGACCTCTTCCCGACCGAAGGCAGTGCTTTCGTCTGAGCCGTCGCCTCTCGCCTTGGGGGCGCGCAGAGGCACTCAGCAGCAGTCGCAGCTCTCGCCGCGCCAGCTCTGGATGCCTTCGTTCGCGGCGAGTGCGGCAATCACGAGCGCCGCTGCGGGATCGGCCCACCACCAGCCCGCGAGCGCGTTCAGTAGGAGCCCGATGAGCAGCGCGATCGAGAGGTAGGCGCAGATCAGGTTCTGGCCCGCTTCCGAAACGGTGGCCGAGGAGTTCAGCTTCGCTCCGACGCCGCGCTTGGCGCGGGCGAGCAGCGGCATGGCCAGCGCTGTGAACACTGCGAGGCCGATGCCGACCCAGCTCACCGCCGGATGGTGTGCGCCGAGCAGGTCGCGGGTCGCCTCGATGCCGATGTAGACGACGAGGATCGCGTAGCTGGCGGCGATGAGTTGCTGCGCTCGCCGTTCGGCGGCGTGAGAGGAACCGCGGCCGCCGCTGAAGAGCCAGATCACGACACCCGCGGCGGCGACCTCGATCAGGCTGTCCAGGCCGAAGCCCACCAGTGCGACCGACCCGGCCGCGATCCCAGCGCCGAGGGCGACCGCGAACTCGACGAAGTGCCAGCCGTTCCCGCCCCAAGCCAGCCGCTTCGCGCGTCGCTCAAGCGGAACGCGGTCGTGAGGCAGGAGCGGGCTCGGCACTCGCCGCTGATACTCAACGGTCGCGCTCACACCGACACCCTCTCGGCGACGACTGCGTCAAGCAGAACCCGGCCGTGCCCAGTGAGGGAGTAGAGCGCCATCTTGCCGTCGCGGCGGTAATCGGCCAGACCAGCACTACGCAGCGCGCGCACATGATGCGAGACGAGGTTCTCGGCGCGCTCGACGATCCAGGCCAGATCGCAGACGCACAACTCGCCGCCCTCACGGAGCGCAAGTGCAACCCTCAGCCTGGTCGGGTCGCCGAGGGCTCGGAACCCCGCAGCGAGCGCACGTGCCTCCGGCTCAGAGGGTCGGCCGGTGCGGATCAACTCTGCCTTCGGCAAGTCAAGACAGAGCAGGTCACAGTGGTCGTCGGCCATCCGATTATCCTAACGTACGTTGGGACGTTGTAGCTTCGCCTGAGCGTCGCTGTCGTACCGGGAGCAGCGTCAGCCGTCTTACCGAACACTCGCCCAAGCGAAATCCCGTCGTCTCGCTCGGGCTACTGGGAGATCTGACCCGGCCCTGCATATCTGAGGTCTCCACCACCACTTCCCAACCAGCGACTCGGCCACCCGAGCGTTCGTAGCTCCGCCAAGGCCGCTCGGGCGCCTGAGCGGTTGAAGACGAAGCTGAAGACCACGGCGATCGGCCGCTCGATGTCCCTGACCCCATGTAGAACCGCAAGCTCGAGCAAGTCACCGTCCTGCGCCGTCAACCGTCCTGGGTGCCCGGCCGCACCGCTCTGGTCGGTCGAGAACATCTCATCCTGTACGCCGCCGCCGTCATCTAGGCACGATGCGCGCTGGCTACTCGACCCCCGAGGACGCCACGACCTCCGCGCTAAGCTCTCGCCGACGGACTGAGATGCGCGATGGGGCTCGCGCTCAACTGCCTCGCGGCTGATGGCCTCTACAACCGCAGTTAGCCGAGTGCCGCCGTGGAGTCCGAGCGTACAAGCGACGTTTCTCAGCAAGATTCAACGCGTCACTGGCTGACGCCGGGTGTAGCCAGCGTCGGGCTGGCCAGCTTCTTCAGCGATTCGGGTCATGAGATCGCGACCTCGCTGCTGCCGACGTTCATCACCGTCACGCTGCGCTCGACGGCGGGCGCTCTCGGGCTGATCGAAGGGATCGCGGACGCGCTCACCGGAGTCGCCAAGCTCGTCGGCGGGCCGCTGGCGAACGACGAGGAGCGGCGACGGCAGATGGCCTCGGGTGGTTACCTCGTCACTGCCGCCGCGACGGGAGCGATCGGCCTGGCTGGAACGGTCTGGCAGGCCGGAGTGTGCCGCGCCGTGGCCTGGTTCGCGCGCGGCTTCCGCTCACCGGCCCGGGACGCGCTGCTCGGCTCGCTCGCGCCGGAAGAGGCGTACGGCCGGGCGTACGGAATCGAGCGGGCGGGCGACAATCTCGGCGCTGTCGCCGGACCTCTGATCGCCGCTGGTCTCGTCGGCGTGATCGGCATCAGGCACACGATCTACCTCTCAGCTGTGCCCGGCGTGCTCGCGGCCCTGGCGATCACCGTCGCCGCCGCCGAGGCTCGCAGGCGGCGTGGCACGGCGGCGCCCGTGCGTCGTCGCGTCCGGCTCGAGCTCGACGGCCTCCGCAACGCCGGGTTGTTCAAGCCCCTCGTCCCGATCGCTGCCTTCGAGCTCGGGAACGTGGCGACGACACTCCTGATCTTGCGGGCGACGACGCTGCTGCACACGGGAGGCCGCTCGGCCACGGCTGCTACCTCGCTCGCCGTGCTCATCTATGCCGGCCATAACCTCTTCGCCGCGTTCGTCGCCTACGGCGGCGGGCACTGGCTCGATCGTGTGGGGCCGCGGATCGTCTTCTGTTCCGGAGCGATCCTCTACATCGCCGCATACTCCCTCTTCGCTCTTCCACTGCACGTCTGGGAAGTGCTCGTCGGGGCGTTCCTGCTCGCAGGAAGCGGTATCGGTCTCGCAGAGACCGCCGAGTCGGCGCTCGTGGCTCGGCTGCTTCCCGACCACCTGCGCGGTAGTGGCTTCGGTCTCCTCGGCGGTGTGCAATCCGTCGGCGACTTCGCCTCCTCGGCCATCGTCGGCGTGCTCTGGACCGCGGTCTCCTCGACGGTCGGCTTCGCCTATGCAGCCGCTTGGATGGCCGTCTCGGCCCTCGCGTCGGTGCGGGCGCTCGCTTCGGGTCACTCCGTCAGTGCCTCTTGAGCTCTTCGAGCGCGACCGCCGCGGCGTTCCGGACCGTCGGGTCAGGGTCGTCTGCCTGGACTCGCAGTAGTGCTTCCTCTGCCCCGGCCGAGCCGCCGGCGGCGAGAGCGTGGACTGCGACGACCCTGACCTCCGGGCTGGAGTCGTCGAGGTAGGGAAGCGCGACAGCTCCGCGTCCGCGACGACCCAGGATGTCGATCACCGCCAGCCGCAACCGAGAGTCGGCGTTCGGGAGCGTCTTCTCGAGCACGTCGTCGAGCTTGTCTCCGCAGGCACGCTCGAGCGCCACGAGCGCGCGGCCGCGGACCTCCAGACGGTCATCGACGAGTCCGGCGATCAAGGCCCGTTCGGCGTTAGGGCCGCCGGCCGCGGCCACTGAGTCGCAGGCTGCGCGACGGACGTGCCAGCTCTCGTCGGCCAGGCGGGTAAGGAGCACGGAGAGCTGCACGCGCTGCGGGCACTCGACAAGCGCGTGCAGAGCCGTGACGCGGACCTTCTCGGCCCGATCCTCGAGCAGCCGCTCGACCGTCTCGCAGGCAAGGGCGCAGGAGACGGAAGCCAGTGCCTCCCGCACAGAGCCGGCACGATCGCCCGCGGCCGACCGAAGCGTCTCCGCCGCCGCCGAATCCTTGCGTGCTATTGCACGAACAGCCGCGGCACGCACCGAGTCGTGTCGATCTGTAAGAGCCTTGCGGCAAGCCGAGACAATCTCGCGCGTCGACGGAAGTTCTGCCAGTCCCTCGACTGCAAGCCTGCGTACGGGGACGTGCTCATCGCCGAGCGCGCAAAGGAGCGTCGAAGCTGAGGCAGGGTCGTGCAATTCCCGCAACGCAAGCGCCGCTTTCTGTCGACGCGCCGTCGAGCTGCTTCGTAGACCTTCAGCCGCAACGACCGGGGCCTTCTGGTCATGGAGTTCCCTCAGCGCGACAGCTACGTCGCCAACGATGCCGATGTCGAGTTCGAGAAGGAGACCTCGTAGAGCATCACGCTCGGCCGGGCCGGCGAGAGGCACGAGTCGCCGGAGCGCCACTCGTCCGACGTCGAGCGAAACGTCCTCGACCGCCGCGAGCAGTGCGGGCACCGAAGCCTTCTCGTCGGGCAGGGCGTACAGGGCGCGAAGACGCCCGGTCGCTGCCCGCTCAGACCTACCCGGAATCAGCGGCCTCGCTCCTGCCACAACTCGCCACGAACAGGATCGGGGAAGCGCAAGAGCGCGCATGTGGGTGACCTCGCCGGTGGTTGTGCGCTGGCGGTACGGTTGGCTGGAGGGCTGGATTTGCTCACCTACTACTGCTGGCATTGTTATGGGACGAGTCGAGAAGCCTCGGGCGCCTGCCGGGAGTGCGGCCAGGAGATCGGGGCTCCGGTCGGCACGTCGTTCGACGATCGTCTTCTCTGGGCGCTCGGCCATCCACTCGCTGAGCGTCGGATGGCAGCCGCTCTGGCGCTCGGGAGACGGCGACTCACAAGGGCGAGCGGGCCGCTGCGTGAACTCGTCAGAGATCCCGACCCGTATCTCGCCGCCGTCGCGCTTGAGGCTCTTGTTGAGATCGACGGAGTGCAAAAGCACGATGCGCTGCTTGCAGAGCTGCGCAGGAGCGCGCCGCCGACTGTGCGGGCGGTCGCTCGCCGGTTCAGTTCGTCCACCCCGGCGCCTGCCCAACGTAATGGCGGATGACATCCGTCCACGAGCGCTCGTCGTCGACAGTTCGCTCGGCTTTGAAGCGGTGGTCACGCGTCCGGTCGTAGGAGGCGAGCCGGCTCCGCAGCTCAACGAGTCGACGCCGCCAATCTTCAAGTAGGTATCGCGACAACTCCTCCCGTTTCCCCGCCGCATCCACCAGCGTCGCCAAATGCGGACGACAAACCGCAGCGGCGTGCTCGTACCGAGCCCGCGCACTCGAGGTTGCGAGAAGCTCGAGGAAGAACTCAGCCTTGCGGGGCAGCGCCTCTGATTCCTCGGCGCAGGCCGCGCACGAGTATCGGCGTTGCAGAGCCGGAGCGTTCTCCGCCCGACGGGTGCGGCGCCCGACAAGCAACTCCGCGAGTGCCTCGACGTCCTGCTCGGCGAGGTGCCCGTACAGATCCGTGATCGCCGCCCCGGATTCGCCGCCGGCCGTGACGAGCTCGTGGAGTTGCCAGGCGTGCCGGGCGCAGAAGCCGCCGCCGGCATAGAACCGCTTCCGGGCCTCGGGGCTCTGGCGACCCTCACGCCAGAACGCGTCGATCCAGCGGCGCATGTGGACGGCGAGTGCGAAACAGACCGGGCACTCGCCACTCGCTAGCCCGTCCTCGAGGTCGAACGCAAAGAGGTCACTCATGGCCGCAGGGTCGCGCTGAGGGTCCGCGGTTCCCGGAGTAGATCGAGCGCGTCGAGGATCGAGGCGCAGATCAGGTCTGCGGCGGAGAGGGCCGCACCGCTTGCTCCCTCTGGCCCGAGGACCGTGATCCCGAGCGCTGCCTCGCGCAGCATCAGGGCGTCGTTCGCGCCATTTCCGATCGCCACGCAGCGGTCGGCGCCAAGCTCGCGAAGGATCGCAACCTTCTCTTCGCCGTTGGTCACGGTGTCCCCGCGCGCAGGTAGCCGGCGCTCGATGTCATGAAGCGTGCCGAACGTGTCAGCCGAGAGGATCCTCACTTCGAGTTTCTGTGCCAGAGTTTCGAGGCGCTCCGCAACACCTTCGAGCAGTGCGCCGCGGTCGCTTAGCGTGCCGTTGAGGTCGAGGAGGAGAAACGCAAGTTCGAGCGGCTCGCGTCCCGGTATGTCAACCCGCAGGCTCACGCCGCCTGACCTCGCTCTTGCAAGACGAACAGCTCCATCTCGAGGCAGCGGCAGCGCGGGCACTCCTGCAGGCTGTAGAGCCGGGTCATCTCAATCCAGGCCTGCCTGCCGGGCCGAAAGAGACTCGTCCCAAATGTTGCCGAGCCATCGAGGCGTGTTCTGCCACTGGTTTGCGAGATCAACTGCGATCTCGGGAACGATCGGAGGCAGGATCAAGGGTGGAGCGCCGTCGGCAAGGTCGACGAAGAGAAGGTCACTGAGGTCGGGCGTCCCCTGTGGCGTGACGAGGAAGATGAGGTTTACGTCCTGCAAGCGATGCGGCGCCGTCACTTCGGCGATATAGAGCAGCCGTTCCGGAGTCGCCTCGAGCCGGGTCTCTTCGCGCAGTTCACGCAGTAGCGCTTCGGTCACCGTTTCGCGGTCAGCGACCCGCCCGCCGGGAAGGGCCATGTGCGAGTGCGCTCCGGTCCGGCGTTCGGGTACGACCAGCAGCCGTCTCCGCTCGATCACGACAGCGCGAACCTTGACCCTCACACCCCCTCCTTCATCTCCGTTGACCGTCCCGGTCCTGCGACAGCGCACGCCGATCCGCGAGCGCAAGCACGAGTGCGAAGTAGCCCAGCAGACGAGCAGGCCGACCCAGCTCTGCCGCTGCTGCCGTTCCTCGCGTTGATCCAACTGCTCGCCATATGGCCCTCCAGCGCCGTCTCTCAAGGGAGTCGCGCGCGGTCTCTAGAAGCCATCAGCGCTTTCGGCGCGTTTGAAGGCGAGCTTCATCGCCGTCTCGTCCGCAGCCTAGCGGAGGTCGTTAGGCCCGATGCCCGACGCCACCCGCAAGCTGGCGAAGAGTTTGAGCTAGCTGCGGCGGCACGAAGACTAGAGCCGCGACTCCCGGCAACGGTCGAGCGCCTCGCGGACTTCCGCTTCGGCCTCGGCACGGCTAGCCCAGCCTTCGATCGCGCTAACCCGATCTGGATCCAACTCGGTATAGACGGCGAAGAAGTGCGCGATCTCCTCGCGTAGGCGGAGCGAGACATCCTCGAGTTCGTGGACCTTCCCCCATTCCGGGTCGGCGATAGGGACGCAGAGCACTTTGTCGTCGATCCCGGCCTCGTCGCGCATCCGAAAGAGACCAACCGGTCTGACGTCGATCCGGCAGCCGGGGAAGGTGGGCTCGTTGACCAATACCAGAGCATCCAGATGACCGCCGTCTTCGCCAACCGTGTGTTCGAGGAAGCCGTAGTCAGCCGGGTAGACGACCGAGCTGAATAGGTGCCGGTCGAGCTTGAGGACGGCCCGCTGTTCGTCCCACTCGTACTTGTTACGGCTGCCTTGCGGAATCTCTACGAAGCAGGTCAACTCCACCTGATCTCCTTGGTCTCTACTTGCCTGCACGGTCACGTGCCTCCTCGAGCATCGTCTCGGCGAGACGTCGCCGGCCGAAAACGAACGTGTTCGTCGGTTTGCCTTCGAGCGTCTTGTACACGAGAAAGAAGTGCTCGATCTCGTCGCGGAGCTGCGGCGGAATCTCCTCGGTGTCGTCGAGTTGACCGTAGACGCTGTCGGCTACGGGGACACAGACAAGCTTGTCGTCGGTGCCGTCCTCGTCCTCCATGTGGAAGACGCCAATCGGACGAGCGCGGACCCGGCAGCCGGGAAACGTCGGCTCAGCGCTAAGGACAAGCGTGTCGAGCGGCTCGCCGCCCGCGCCGATCGTCCCTTCGACGAAGCCGTAATCGGTCGGGTAGCTCATCGACGTGAAGAGGCGGCGGTCTAGGACAAGCCCGCCGAGTTCGCGGTCGAACTCGTACTTGTTGCGCGAGCCGGCCGGAATCTCGACGAAGACTGCGACGGGTTCGCCGGTCACGGGTCCTCCTGCCTTTCAGCCTGCCGCCGCCGCCACTGGCGGCGGCGCCACGCGTCTCGGAGGTCTTGCGGCGCCTTTGCGAGCCAAACGTGAGCATCACCACCCAGAGGAAGATCCAGGGCCTGGAGGGCCTGATGATCAGTCCGACGATCGCGATGACCACGGGCACCCAACCCAAGCGGGCGACGGTTTGCTCCGCTGCCGTCTTCGCGCATGGGAGGTTCAGGTCGTGCACTCGCCGACTTGGCCATAGCCGCTCCCTACCTCTTCCTGTCGATGCGGTAGAAGCCATCGGCCTTGCGGCGGTTTCAGGCGGGCTTCATCGCCTTCGCGGCCACTCTATCCCGCATTTGGTCTTCCCGGGATCACCCTCTGACCGCCTCATTCGCTAGGTTGTCGCCCGTTCCCAGATGAAGCTCTGGGAGAGGGTCCGCCCTCGAAACCGCCGGACGGCTGATGGCTTCTACCCGCGCCACACATGACGCAGGGACCACAGAGGAGCCTCCGGCACTGACATGCCTCAACTAAACGACTGGCTGATCCAGGTCTTGCAGGTCGGCACGGTGCTGGTCTTCGGGCCGCTCGTGACCGGCGTGATCGCTCGCCTCGAAGCGATCATCCAGCAGCGTCGCGGGCCGCGCATCCTGCAGCCGTACTACGACATCGCCAAGCTCTTCCGCAAGGAGACCGTCCTTCCCGAGGGCGCGGGAGTCATCTTCCGGGCGGCGCCCTACATCGCGTTCGCCGCGTATCTGACCGTGCCGCTCCTGATCCCGGTCCTGACGACGTTCCCGCTCCAGCTCGGCTACATGGGCGACATCCTCGGAGGTGGGTTCGTGCTCGGCCTCGCCAGCTTCACGGTCTCGCTGGCGGCGATCGACAGCGGCAGCCCCTACGCCCAGCTCGGATCGAGCCGGCTCAGGAGCTTCGGCGCGCTGGCCGAGCCAACAGTGATCTTCGTCGTCTTCACCGTCGCCCTGATCACGCGGACAGACCTCCCCTATGCCCTCGTAGGGACGTTGAAGTCGTCGGCGCTCGAGGTCGTACGGCCCTCGCACCTGTTGGCTCTCACGGCCTTCTTCATGGTCGTGCTGGCCGAGACCGGCCGCATCCCGCTGGAAAACCATGGCGCGACGCTGGAGTTCGGGATGATCGAGGAAGCGCGCGTCATCGAGCACTCCGGACCGGGTTTCGCGCTCCTCAAGTGGGGCTCGTCGATGAAGCAGCTGATCCTCTTCGTGCTCTTCGCCAACGTCTTCGTCGTCCCCTGGGGGTTGGCGGCGGATGCACAACTCGATCATGTGCTGCTGGCGATCGGCCTTCTGCTGGCCAAGGCACTCGGCATCGGGCTGCTCATCGTCGTGATCGAGTCGTCGTTCGCCAAGCTCCGCCTGTACAAGATCCCGGAGTTCACGGTCGCATCGTTCCTGCTCGCCGTGCTGGCAGTGATCACCTTCGTCTTCGAGCGCGAGTTCGGCGGAAACCTGACGGTCTTCGGCGCCTTCGCCAGCATCGTCGCCGTCGCCGTGCTCCTGCTCGAGTTCGGAATGCTGCGCTCACAGGACATCTGGGAGCAGTTGAGCCTCTACGCGTTCGGCTCCGCGGCCGTCGCCGCGCTCGCGTTCGCAGCCGCCGCGAGTTCAGGTGGCGGGGATCTCTACGTGCTCGGCGCCGTAACGATCGCCTTCAAAGCGCTCGCCGTGCCGCTCGGGATCGGCTTGATCCTGCGGACGCTCGACGTCGACGTGCGCGTGCCCTCGGTGTTGCGGGCTCCCTCGGCCGTGCTGATCGGAATCGTGCTCGCGGCCTTCTCCTTCCTCGCGCTCTCCGGCCTCAAGCTGCATGTCTCCGGCAGCTTGCCGCTCTCGGCCCTTGCAGTCTCGGTCGCCGTCGTCCTCGTCGCCTTCCTGCTGATGATCGTCCGGCCCTTTGCCCCCTCGCAGCTACTCGGTTTCCTCGCGCTCGAGAACGGCGTCACCCTGGCCAGCCTCGTGATCGCGCCGAGTCTGCCGCTGATCCTGGCCCTGCTTCTGCTCTTCGATGTCCTCGTCGGCGTGCTGGTCTTCGTCATCCTCGTCCAGTACTTCGGCCTGCAGAGGACTGCAGTGACCACGGACATCCTCCAGAGGCTCAGAGGCTGACGTGGACTGGTTACTCGTCGCCCTCTTTTGCGTCCCGCTTGTCGCCACACTCGGCTCGCTCGTAGCGCGGGCGACGGTCGCCGAGGCGGTCACCGTGGTCGCAGCCGTGGCCTCGTTGGCACTGGCCGTCGCAACCGCGGCGTCCGTAAGGGACGGCTCTACCCTGACGATCGCCGGCCACTGGCTCGCCCTCGATGCGCTCGGCGCCGTGTTCCTGCTGGCGACCGCCTTCCTGTACACGGTCGCCTCGATCTTCTCGATCGGCTACCTCCGCGCCGACGAGCGACGACGCGACTATCCGGCTTTCGCGCGCCGCTATTTCGCACTTCTCAACCTGTTCGGTTGGACGATGCTCATCGTCCCCCTGATGAACGACTACGCGACCCTCTGGATCGCGGTCGAGCTGACGACAATCGTCTCGGTGTTGCTTGTCGCCCTTGACCGTACGGAGGCGGCGCTGGAGGCGGCGTGGAAGTACATCCTGATCGCCTCGGTGGGGCTGGGCCTCGCCCTGCTCGGAGTCGTTTTCCTGTACGCCGCGGGCACGGGCAAGCTCGGCAACGCGTACCTACCCCGTTACGACACGCTGCTCGGCGCTGCACGCTCGCTGCCGGCGACGCCGGTCAAGTTGGCCTTTCTCCTGGCGACCATCGGCTTTGGAACCAAGGTCGGGTTCGTCCCAATGCACACCTGGCTTCCCGATGCGCACAGCGAAGCGCCGAGCTCGGTGTCGGCCATGCTCTCGGGAGCTCTGCTCGCGAACGCGCTCTACGCGATCTTGCGGTTCTTCCAGGTCTCCGCGATCACCGACGGCTCCGGCTTTCCGCGCCACGTGCTGCTCGTTTTCGGCCTTCTCTCGCTCGGGCTGGCTGCCCTCTACGTGCTGCGGCAGGAGAGTTACAAGCGCCTACTCGCGTACTCCTCGATCGAACACATGGGCGTGATCGCGCTCGGCATCGGTTTCGGCGTACCGATTGCCATCTTCGGGGCGCTCCTGCACGTGCTCAACCACGCAGCTGCCAAGAGCCTCGCCTTCTTCGGTGCCGGCTCGATTCTCCGTCGCTACGACACGAAGCAGATCGACCGTGTGCGCGGCGTCGTGAGCGTTCTGCCGGTGACCGGACCGATGTTTTTCGCCGCCGCCCTGGCACTGTCGGGCTTTCCCGTCTCGGGGATCTTCCGCAGCGAATTCCAGATCGTCAGCGGCGGATTCTCCAAGCCCGCCTACTTCTGGGTCGCTCTGCTCATCGTGTTGGTGAACGTCGCTTTCCTGGGCATCGTTTGGCACGCGGGACGGATGGCCCTCACCCCCGCCGACCCTGACGCCGCAGTCCAGCGAGGCGAGACAAGCTGGTGGATCGCCGCCGCGATGGTCATCTCCTTGCTCGTCGTCGTCGGACTCGGCTTGCACGTCCCCGGCGGCCTCGCCGAGCTGCTCCACTCTGCTTCCCACCTGCTCCTCCCCAGCGGCCCATGACAAGCGCCCCGCTCAGCAGCGACCATGCACAGCGCTTCCTCGAGGGCCGTTTTCGCGGCTCGATCGAAGCGCTGCCGGGGGCGGCCACCGCTCTCAGGTTGCCGTTGGGAACGATCGACCGTGCCGCATCGCTGCTAACGGACGAAGGGGCCCGCTTCGTCAGCGTCTTCGTCGCCGAACTGCCCGAGCGTTCCCTCGTCGCGGCATTTGCCTTTCGCGGGCGGATCGTCGCCCTGCGCGCCCCACTCAAGGACGACGCAGCCGCCTACCCCGCGCTCAGCCTCCACCTCGACGCGGCTCGACTCGCGGAGCGTGAGCTGCACGACCGGAAAGGACTCACGCCCCTCGGCCATCCTGACCTCGAGCCGGCGCTGCATCCGGACCCAGACGACGTGCGGCTACGAGTCGTCGACCCCGAAGCGTTCGTCATCCCCTACGGCCCGATTCGCTCTGGCATCTTTGAAGCGATTCAGCACGTGGTCGAAACCGGCGGCGAGGACATCCTTCAACTGGAGACGCGCCCCTATTTCAAGTACCGCGGGCTCGAGAGCCGGTTCGACGGTCTTGTCGCCGAGCAAGGCAGCGCGCTTGCCGAGCGGATCGCAGGCATCGCCTCTGTCGCACACGCGAGTGCCTTCAGCCAGGCCGTGGAAACGGCGCTTGGCATCGAGGCTCCGCCACGCGCGCAGCTCTGGCGCGTCGTGCACGCCGAGCTGGAGCGAGTCGCGAACCATCTCGACGTGGCAATGAAGCTGGCCGAGGACGCGGCCCTCTCGGTTGGCGTTGCCCGCTTCGGCATCCTCAAGGAGGACGTGCTGCGCCTGCGAGCACGCCTGTGCGGCAGCCGCTTCGGCAGGGGAGTCGTTGTTCCCGGCGGTCTGGCCTCGGAGCCTCGCCTGGCCGTCGACGACGTGCAGGACTGGACGGCCCGCTTCGAGCGCGACCTCTTCTCCGACCGGCGCTTGCTCCTCGGTACGTCGTCCTTTACCGACCGCCTGATCGGAAGCGGACGGCTAGACAGGGAGACGGTCGAGCGGCTGGGCGGGGTGGGGCCGGTGGCTCGCGCAGCCGGCATCTCTACCGATGCGCGCTTCGAGCGCCCCTACGGCGCCTACCGGCGGCTCGGATTCGACGTCGTGACAGCCGACGACGGCGACGCGATGGCCCGTCTCGACGTGCGCTTCGGCGAGATACGCGAGAGCCTCCACCTCTGCCGGCAGGCACTCGACCGCTTGCTGGACCTCGGCGAGACGACCACTCGAGTCGAAGTGCCGGCCGACGAGAGCGCGGCCTTCGGCTGGGCTGAGGCGCCCCAAGGCGAGCTCGTCTACTGGGTCGAGCTCAGTGGGGGTCGCATCCAGCAGGCGCACATCGCGTCGCCGTCGTTGCACAACTGGCCGCTCTTCGTAGCCAGCTTCCAAAGCGACGTGCTGACCGACTTCTCGTTCATCGAACACAGCTTCGGCCTGACTCCTGCGGGAGCGGATCGCTGATGCTCGCGTGGATTCTCCGTGGGCTCGGCAAGGGCGTCGTGACGAGCCGCTATCCGCATCGCCCCGAGCCCGAGCTTGAAGGCTTCCGCGCTCGGATTGAAGTGACCAACAGCGAGAACGCCGGAGCCGAGCTGGAAGCGATCTGCCCCACGGGCGCGATCCGAGTGGAGGCAGGGCGCGTGTCGCTCGACCGCGGCGCCTGCATCCTCTGCGGAGCTTGCATCGAGGTTGCACCCGAGCGTTTCCGCTTCTCGAGCGCATACGAGACCGCAGACCGCCGCCGCGCCGGGCTGGTCGTCGGCGAAGTGGTGGAGAGAACGCTGGAAGAGGTGCGTCTGCCCCTTGCGGCGCAAGCGCGGCCGCTTCGGCGCTCGGTGCACATCCGCCACGTCGACGCTGGGTCCGACGGCTCCGAAGAGTGGGAGATCGCCGCGCTTACGAACCCCTATTACGACATGCAGCGGCTCGGCCTCTACTTCACGCTTTCTCCACGCCATGCTGACGTTCTGCTCGTTACGGGCGGTGTTACATCGGCGATGCGAGCTCCCTTGGAGCGCGCCTATGAGGTGATGCCGGAGCCGAAGGCGGTAGTCGCTGCGGGCACGGATGCCTGCTCGGGAGGGCTCGCCGCAACCGGCGGCGAGATCGCCGGCGGCGTCGACCGGGTGCTTCCGGTCGATGTCTACGTGCCTGGCTCGCCGCCGAGCCCGCTTGCCCTGCTGCACGGGCTGCTGCTGGCCGCAGGCATCGTGGTCGAGGAGGCTGCGGCATGAGCGACGTCTTTGAGGTCGGCTTCCTGATCCTCTTTGCCGCCGTTCCGGCTGCACTGCTCCGACCTCGCCTCGGCGCGGCTGCCGTCGCAGTCGGGCTGGCGCTCGTCGGTGCCGTCGGGATCGCGACCGCGGGGGCGTGGTCGCACGCCTCCCTGTCCATTGGATCCTGGCTCGGCTTTGGCCCCGCCGCACTCGTCTCGGACCAGCTGGCTGGAATCTTCTTCGCCGTCGTCGGCGTTGCCGGCGCGGCCGTTTCCCTCGCCCTGGTCGAGCGGCGGCCCGGCCGTGTCGCGACGGCGCTGCACGCGCTGTTGGCGCTCGCAGTTGTGACCGTCATCGGTGCCAGCCAGGGCTTCCTCTTCCTGCTCGCTTGGGAAGTCGTGACCCTCAGCCTTTACCTGCTCGCCGGACTGAACCGGGAACGGCCGGGGACGTTGCTGGCGGCCTACTTCAGCGGAGCCATGAACAAGCTGGGCGGCGGCGCTCTGCTCGCCGCGTTCGCCCTCTTCTACGCCCACACCGGCAGCTTCGAGCTGAACGCCTGGGCGGCTGCGGCGCCTCATCTGAGCTCCGGCACGCGCTCGGCCGTCTTCGTTCTTCTGCTCATCGGCTTCGGCACAAAGGTTGGCCTGCTGCCGTTTCAGGGACCTCTCCCACTTGGGTATGCAGCGACGCCGGGTGCGATCGCGGCCATGGCGTCGCTCGCTCTCAACGCAGGCTTCTATGGGCTTTGGCGCGTCGTCTACGGCGTCCTGGGCGCAGACGTGCTCTGGCAGGGCGAGCTTGTCCTGATGCTCGGGGCGGTGGGCGGCCTGGTCGGCATCCTCTATGCGATCGCCCAGGATGAGATCAAACGTTTCCTCGGGTTCTCGAGCGTCGAGCACGCCGGGATTGTCTTGCTCGGCTTCGGTGTTGCGATCGTCGGGCGCGCGTCAGGTGAGCCGAAACTGGCGGCGGCTGGTCTCCTCGCGGCAACGCTTCAGCTCATCATGCACGCGCTCGGAAAGGCGCTCGCGTTCCTCGGCGCAGACCGTGTCGACGTGTCCACCGGTACGGACGACCTCACCCCGCTGGGTGGCGTTGGGCGCCTGCTACCCCGCACCGCGACCGGTTTCGGTGTCGCTGTTGCGACCCTCGCTGCCTTGCCACCGTTCGCCGGCTTCGTCAGCGAGTGGTTCACCTTCGAGGCTCTTCTACAGGCCTTCCGGCTCGACGACACTTTGGCACGGCTCTTGCTCGCGCTCGGAGCTGCTCTGCTCGCGCTGACCGCCGGGCTGGCGCTGCTCGCGTTCGCCAAGCTCTACGGCACGGTCTTCCTCGGCCGTGGCCGGTCGCTGCTCTCCCGTGTCCATGAGCCATCGGGCGCCGCACTCGGCTTCCTCGGCCTCGCCTTACTGACCGCCTCCCTGGGAGTCTTGGCGCCGTGGGAGATCCGCTGGCTCGGCCACGGACTCGAGGGTCTGCTCGGCTTCGATCTCGCCGGGACAACCGTGACCGGGGGAACCCGACTAGTGCTCGGCCCGGTCTTCGAGAACTTCTCCGTCCTCGCACCCACTTGGCTGGCAGTCGCTCTGCCGGCTTATGCGCTTGCGACGCTGTTCCTCGTCTGGATCTTGGCTCGGCCGCGCACCCGTCGCGCGCCTGCCTGGACCTCGGGGGCGCAACTCGCGCCGGCGCGCGTCCAATACACACCGGCCGCCTACTCGAATCCGATCCGAGTCGTCCTCCGCCCTGCGTACGGGTACCGAAGGGACCTGCAGCCGCTCGAAACAACCGGCCGCTCGATCGAACGATACGCGCTCGACACACGGGTGGTGCCCGCCTTCGAGCACTACCTGTACCTCCCGATCGCAAGCCTCGCGCTTCGCGCCTCCAACCAGGCGCGGCGTCTCCAGTCGGGCCGCTTGAGCTGGTACCTGCTCTACACGCTTGTCGTGCTTCTGATCGTCCTTGCTCTCGTCCCCGCGCTTCGCAGCTGATGTTTGCGCGCCTCCTTCTCGCCTGGGACGGCTCTCCTCCTGCGAGGCGCGCGCTCGATCTCGCGATCAGCCTCGCCCGCACCTATGGCTCGGAAATCGTCGCGGCGTCGATCGCCTCTTCACCGACTCACGCAGAAACCGAAGAGGACCGCCGTGAGTCGGTCGATGCCGCACGCCAGTTCCTCGAAGCGAGCTTCGCCCGCGTGCGCGACCGAGCCGAGCGGGCCGGAGTCGCCATCGAGCAGGTGATCATCGAGAGCGACGAGCCCGCCGAGGCGATAGTCCAGTACGCGCATGACGAAGCAGTCGATCTCGTCGTCGTTGGCCACCACCGCGGCCGCCGCCGGCCAGGCCGTCTCTTTTTGCACGGGCTCGCAGATCGGCTCGCTACACGCTCCGACGTGGCAGTCCTCGTTACCTCCGACCTCGACAGCGAGCGAGAACGGAGGTGACCCCGCCGGAGAGAGTCCTCGTCGCGCTTGACGACCGGCCGGCCGGCCGGCGAGCGCTCGAATACGCACTCAACCTGGCCGAGGACAAGTTCTTCGACACGGTGGCGCGGCTGGTGCGCCTAGGCGCCAGCAGCATCTGTCGTCGCGCATCGTGCCCAGTCTTGATCGTTCGAGGCGCGGACTGATGTTCCGTCGCGTCCTCCTGGCGTGGTCGGAGGGTGCGCCCCCTGACCGCTCCCTTGAACTCGCGCGCGCGTTGGCGGATAGCTACGAGGCCGAACTCGTCGTCTGCTGCCTGGGCGAGGGAGCGATCGAGGCTCAGACGGCGGCTGTGGATGCACGAATCGAGACGCTGCCGGCGAAGCACGCTGAGCGGGAGCTCCTCCACTACGCCCACGGCCACGGTTTCGACCTTCTTGTCATCGGACGACTGCTGAACGACACCTTCATCCGCGAAGTGCTTGAGCGCGCGTCGCTTCCTGTACTTGTCGTGTCTGAAGCCTCTGCGGGCGAGATCGAGTAGCGGGACGCTCGCCTGGGCCAGCGTCCTCCCGCCTGACAGCTCGGATGCCCCGCTACGCGCTCTGCGCGCGCCGACTTCGCGTTGCCGCTTCGCCCGGCGCTCTGCCGAAGATCCGGCGGAATGAGTCGGCACCGTAGCTCGTCGGCTCAGGCTCGCCGGGGACGATGCGGAAGGTCCGGGTCCCATCCGCATTGCGCTCGGCACGCAAGAAGAGCGAGCCGCCGAGTCCCTCTTCGTGCAGGCCGCGAGCGAGGTCGAACATGTGCGTGACGTAGGCGACGCGGATGTGGTTCTCGAGGAACGCGTGAACGACCTGGCTGCCGATCTCGGAGCCTTCGGCCTCGTTCGTCGAAGCGAACGACTCGTTGCAGAGGAGCAGGGCTTGTGGCCGGATCTGCTCGGCGATGGCGCTCATACGCTGCAGTTCCTCGTCGAGCTTGCCACTTCTCATGCTCGCGTCCTCCTCACGCTTGAAGTGCGAGAAGACGCCGCTGGTGACGCTGGCCCGGAAAGACTCTGCTGTAACGAACATTCCGGCCTGGAGCATGAGCTGGGCGACGCCGAGGCTGCGCAGGAATGTCGACTTGCCACCTTCGTTCGCGCCGGTGATTACGAGCAGCCTGCTTCCGTCGGCGTCGAGGTCGCTTCCGACTGCCCCAGCATTCGAGTGGAGAACCAGTACGGCGTCGACCAGGCCGTGACAAGACAGGGCATGCCCCTCCGCGTCCGCCGGCTCAGGCAGGGTGACCGGCGCACCGCGCTCGTCGAGGGCGGCCCGTAGGTTGAGACATGCGGTGTAGAAGGCGAGCTCGGCGCGCAAGGTCGCGAAGAAGCCGAGGACGTGATCGGTCGACTGAGCCAATGCGTTCGCGGCCTGAGCGACGCCCCGATCGCGCAACTCGCCGAGCGCGCGCATCCCGAACTCGTCACGGGTCGAGACCGAGAACCCCATCCCTCGCAGTCCAGTCGGTGTCAAGCGGTCGATGAGGCCGCGCGAGCGCGGCTTGCGCAGGACGAAGTTCTTGCCTCGGTTGCCGGGGCCAAGCGTGGCGCTGATCAGGGCGCCGTTCCTGAACCCGAGCACCTGCAGTTGTTCGTCGAGGAGGGCTAGGTAGGGGTCGTCGAGCTCAGCCTGCAGCATGGAGAAGAAAGAGCTGAACGCTTCAGAGCCGAACTCGCGACCGTGCGCATCAGCGATCTGACGCAGTCGCTTGAGAATGTCGGTCAGGAGCTCAAGCATCCTCAGCGCCTTTTGTCGCTGGGCATCGGCCGAATCGCGCATCCAGAAGAAGCGGGCCTCCTTCGGCGCCTCGACTCCTTCGACAGCGAGCTGGTAAAGCTGCCTAACAACCTCGCCGTGGCGCAGACAGTCGGCGAGCGCGTCGAGGCGATACCGAATTTCGACTGGGGTCCGGAGACCGGTCAGGAGAGAGTGTCGAGAAATGCCGCGGATGAAGAAGTCGCGGTTTCCCATCGCATCCAGAAGGGCGTCGAGCCCGAGGTCCTGCGTCAAAGCGTCCGCGTTCTCTGGCAGAGAGCACTCGAAGTCGGCATCTCGATCGCGGTACAGCAGATGAACCTTCATCGGCTCAGGCGCTCCTGCAGCCGCTCGTAGGAAAGGCCGTACTTGCGGGCCAGCGCCCAGGCGTAGGCGCGTCCGTCCGCGGCGCGGCGCACGATCTGGAAGGTGCGAATCGAGGGGTCGTTCGGATCGACGGTTGCGACCATGCTCACGGTCGACTCACAGAGTGAGGCGAGCTCATCGACGAACGTGACACAAACGCCGAGGCAGTCAAGCTCGCTCAGCCGGGTGAGGACGTCGCTGCCGAGGATGATCGCGTCTGCGTGCGTCGTCGCCGAGAAGATCTCGTTGAGGATGACCACGCTGTTGCCGGTCGCCTGCTCGAGGATCTGCTTCATCCGCTCCAGCTCGTCGTCGAGCTTGCCTCGCAACGTCTTCACGTCTTCCTCGCGCTCGAAGTGGGTGTAGATCTCGTCAGCCAGGAACAAGCGGGCGTTCTCAGCCGGCACCGGCACTCCGAGCCTGGCCAGTTGGTGAAGCTGGCCGAAGGCCCTGGCGAACGTTGTCTTCCCGCCTTGATTGGGCCCTGAGACAACGAGGATTCGCTCGGCGCCGCTGAGTTTGAAATCGTTTCGGACGATCTCCGTTCCCTTCGCCGCGACCTTCGTGGCCAGTGCAAGATCGAAGATTCCGTCGGCGCCGACCTCCTTCGATTCGTCCGAGACCTCGGGGTAGCAGAACTCGAGCCCGAACTCGCCCAACTCCTCCACCTCTTGGAGCCAGCCCAGGTAGAACTGGACCTCCCGCTCGAAGCGCCGCACAAGGGGATGAATAAAGTCCGGCCAGCGTCCGCAGAAAGCGCCAAGAGCTGCGAACTCTTCCGGATAAAGTCGGACGACCCGCTCCGCGATCTGCGCCTCGACGTGATCCATCGAGCCTGAGTCCGCCGGAATCGCTAGGTGGTCCTGCACATCACCTTGGCGAAAGCGCTCGAACGTCTGCTCGATCTCGACCATGTAGTCGGCCTCATCCTCGTAAGGCCGGACGGAGATGTGGTTTTCCTTGATGCGGATCGCGTAGCGGACGCGGTCGAGGCCCCGAGCAACGCTGTGTGCCTCGTCGGCGAACTGGACAAACTCGGCTGAACCAGCGTACTCAGCGAGAAAGAGCCGCCACTCGATTAGAGCGTCGGAGCCGAGATCGACGTCATCGAGCGCCTTCCGGAGGATGGAGATTGCGTCGACGTAGCCCACTGCCGCGTCTAGGCGCCAACGCTGCTGCTGAACGCTGTAGTTCAGCTTCCGAGCAAGGTCGAAGAAACGGCGCACGCGGAGGATGTTCGCCGCGAACTCGGAAACCGGACCCCGCACCTCCTCACGCTCGAGGTCGCCGAACACCGCGTGCCGGTACTGCACGTCCGCGACGCTCTCGAGTGGCGCCGCGAAGAACGGCGCAAGCTCGTAATCACTCCGCTTCCCAGCGACCGCGGCCACGATCAGATCGAAGTTGAGGTCGCGAAAGAACGGCGGTACCTCCGCCGGCTCCGGCTCCTCGCCGCCCGGAAAGAGGATGCTCGAGAACTTCGCGTTGTGCCTTGACGCGCCCATCAGCTTCCACCGATTCTCCTTGCTCGGTAGAAGCCATCAGCCTCGGAGGCGGTTGTCAGGCGGGCTTCATCGCCTGTACCGAGTGTAGCCGCGTACGTCCTCCAGCCCGGCTGGACCGCCCGAGCAGCTCGGACGTGTGCCGCTTGCGCTCCCCACCAGAGTGACTTTGTGCGCCTCCGCTTCGGAGGGAGGCGGGTGCCTATCATCCCAGCAGGCGATGAAGCCCGCCTAAACCGTCGCGCGTGCGGCTGACGGCTTCTACCAAGGAGACGTGAGGTGGAAGCAACCTTGGACACAGCCGTCCGTGCGCCCGACCTGATCGAGCCGATCGTCGGGTGGCGGCTTTGGCTCGTGGTCGCCGACGGAGGCTACTTCTGGCTCGAGAGCATGCTCCACCCGGTCCGCTGGATGCCCAGGCGGGCTCTTGATGCCAGATGCCATCCTCATCGGCGCTGCTACTTCTGCAACCCCGCGGAGGTTGAGTCGTTCCCTCCCCACGACGCGCCGGCAGAAGCGTGCGAGTGCGGAATCTATGCCTCGCGGCTACCAGAGACACTGACGCCTTACCTGGACAGCACCTATCCCGGACGAGCTGCCGTGGATCGTGTGCTGGGGCGCGTTCGACTGTGGGGGAAGGCGATCGTGGGCGAGCGCGGCTGGCGTGCCGAGCATGCCTACCCAGATGCGATCTACGTTCCGCGCCGAACCGCTGGTGAGTTGGGCGGCCTGCCGAAGTCGGCGGATATTGCCGCAGGGTTACGCGACTACGGCATCCCGGTTCTCACCCTCCAGCCGGGCTCCACGCCCGAGACGATCGGCGCGCTGAGGCGGGCGGGGTAGATCCGCACACGAGCTATCCTGGCCGGCGGCGGCCGACGCTCTGCTCGGAGACGGGGGAACTCGCAACTCCGAGTGTTCGGCGGCCTTGAACGGCGACAGCTGCTAGTCGCACGCCGGCATTAGCCCTCCGAGCGGCTAGACTCGGTTGGAGGCGATGAAGCCCGCCTGGAACTGCCCTCGAGGCTGATGGCTTCTACCGAGCAAGGAGACCCGGTGGAAGCTGATGGACGCCTCTAGGCAGAATCTGGAGTTCGCGAGCATCCTCTTTCCGGCGACCCCGCCTGACGCGGAACTCGAGGCTTGCCTTGAGCCGGACTTCTTCGGCGACCTCAACCTCGATCAGGTGCTGGCGCAGCTAACTGCGGGGCCGCGCGACGAGTACAGGCTCGAGCCCTTCTTCTGGTTGGCGCTCGTTCAACCCGAGGCAGTCCGCTACCGGCAGGACGCATGCCGGGATCTGGAGCGGGATGAAGTGCGCGTGCCGATCGATGCCTTCGCTGCGGAGATGCGGCGGATGCGCGAGCACGTCGAGCAAGCCGAGAAGCTGCGACACAACTGGCAGAAACGAGCTTGGCTTCTCGACGCGGCAGCCATCTACTGCGACGCCGTCGAGCGGCTCGCAGCAGAGCTTGCCATGCTCGACCTCCAGTCAGAGGCGCTGCTCCTGCTTGGCGACTACATCACCGGCTACGCCGACTCGCAACCGTTCAAGACGCTCGCTGCGGAGACACGGACGCTCGAGGATGAACTCCACTCGATCGACTACGCGATCTACACCGACGGGTTACACGTCACTGTCGAGCTGCCGCAGGGCCAGCCCGACTACGGCAGCGAGGTAGAGGCTGTCTTCGCCAAGTTTGCGCAGCGGGAGCCTTTCAGTCAGCGCCCTCGGCTGCGCGACTTTCCTGACATGAGCACCGTCGAAGAGCGCGTCATTGACCGCGTCGCCAAGCTCTTCCAGCAGGAGTTCGCAGAGCTCGCGGCCTTTTGCCAACGCCACGCGGACTTCCTTGATCCGGCGGTCGCTCGCTTCGACCGCGAAGTCCAGCTCTACCTCGGCTACCTCGACCTGATCCAGCCTCTCCGAGCCGCAGGGCTGCCGTTCGCCTACCCGGACATCTCCGGCGAGGACAAGGAGGAGCATGTCGCAGACTCCTTCGATCTCGCGCTTGCCCTAAAGCTCCTTCCCGCAGGGGCTGATGTGGTGACCAACGGCTTCGAGCTGCACGGAGCGGAGCGTGTCTTTGTGGTCACGGGGCCAAACAACGGCGGCAAGACGACCTTCGCTCGAACGTTCGGACAGCTGCACCATCTCGCCGCACTCGGACTGCCCGTGCCCGGCTCTAGAGCGAAGCTCTTCCTACAAGACCGGATCTTCAGCCACTTCGAACACGAAGAAGACGTGGAGACGCTGCGGGGCAAGTTCGAGGACGAGCTCATCCGCGTGCACGGAATCCTCGAGGAGGCGACTCCGGACAGCCTGATCGTGATGAACGAGAGCTTCAGTTCGACCACTCTCGACGACGCGCGGACCGTCGGCGAGCAGGTTCTGCGCCAAGTGTTGGAGCTTGAGGTACTCGGCGTCTACGTGACCTTCGTCGACGAGCTCGCCTCGCTGACCGAGGCGACGGTGAGCATGGTCAGCCAAGTCGTGCCCGAGAACCCGGCGCAACGGACGTTCAAAGTGATCCGCATGCCGGCTAACGGCCTCGCCTACGCCTGGGCGATTGCCGAGAAGTACGGCCTCACCTACGAGCGCCTCCTGGAGACGGTGCCGACGTGAAGGTCTTCCTACTCCATCGCGACCAGGACTTCCAGATCAAGCCTGAGCTGCAGGACGTCATCTATCGGGCAATGATCGACAACTCGCAGAATCCGCATGCCGTCGGCACGGCGAAGGTGGCCATCGAGCGGGAGCGGGAGAAGCAGGCCAAGCGCCCGAACCCAACCCCTGAACCACCGACGCCAGACGACCTGCTGACGCAGGACCTCGAGCTGCAGACGCTCTGGCTGGCTATGGCTGGGGGCGACGACTTCCTCTACGAGACAGCGCGTCGGGCAACCCTCTCCAGCCTGACGGATCCCGAGAGCGTTCGCTACCGCCAGCAGGTCCTCGTGGACTGCATCGAACATCCGGAGATCGCGCGCGAGCTATATGGACTTGCGCTTGAGGGGCTGGCGGCCGAGCGGAAGGCCGGCGGGCTCTGGAGCAGCGCCACTCCAAGCATGATCATTCATCGCTCGGTCGAGGCCCTACGGTTGCACGTTGACATCCTCCGGCGGCTGCGCAAGCTGGCCGAGGAGAACCGCGAGACCGTCCGCTCCGAGGGCTTCCGGCGCTTCTTCTCGATGCTCGAGGCGGAGCTCTCGGACGAATACTTAGCGGCGATCGAACAGCACCTGGACGAACTGGGGTTCAAGCGAGGGATGCTCGAGACGGCGCTCCTCGGCAAAGGATTCAAGGGGCGCGACTACGTCGTACGGCGCGAACGGAAGCGGAGCCGACTCGAGCGCGTCTTCGGCACCCGCCGCTCCTCCGGCCTCAGTTTCGACATCCACCCCCGTGACGAGAGCGGCGCCCGCGCCCTCGAAGACATCAAATCGCGTGGGCTGATAGATGTCGCGGTGGCTGTCGGAAAGTCGGCCAACCACGTCAAGGCGTTCTTCACCTCGCTCAAACTCGAGCTCGCCTTCTACCTCGGCTGCCTCAACCTGCATGAGCGGCTGACTGAGAAGGGGGAGCCGATCTGCTTCCCCCAACCACTCGCCTCGGACGAGCGCTCGCTGGTCGCAGAGGGGATCTACGACGTCGCGCTCACGCTGCACCTCGAGGATCGGACCGTCGGCAACGAGGTCGACGGTGACGGCAAGGCGCTCATCGTCATCACGGGCGCCAACCAGGGCGGAAAGTCGACGCTCCTGCGCGCACTCGGCTTGGCCCAGCTGATGCTGCAGGCGGGCATGTTCGTGGGTGCCGAGTCGTTCCGCGCCAACGTCTCGGCCGGGCTCTTCACTCACTTCAAGCGTGAAGAGGACGAGAGGATGGAAGGCGGCAAGCTCGACGAGGAGCTACGTCGGATGAGTTTGCTCGCACAGCACTTCGTGCCCGACGCCCTGTTGCTTTGCAACGAGTCCTTTGCCTCGACGAACGAGCGAGAGGGCTCAGAGATCGCACGCCAGATCGTCCGGGCGCTGCTCGAGCGTCGGATGAAGGTCTTCTACGTCACGCACATGTATGACCTCGGCCGCAGCCTTCGCGCCGAACAGAGCCAGGACGCGCTCTTCCTGCGTGCCGAGCGACTTCCCAACGGGGGCCGCACCTTCAAGCTGCGCGAAGGGGAGCCGCTGCCGACGAGTTTCGGCGAGGACTCCTACCTCCGCATCTTCTCCGACCGGATCGAGGCCGAGCAGAAGCACGCCCTCGGGAGGCAGCGGTGATTTCGGCCCCCGCCGAGCTGCGCGGCCTGCCAAGCCTGGTCGAAGAACTGCTCGAAGCGGTGGACGGGCTTGCGCCCGCCTCGGTCCGGCACGACCTCGAGCAGGCCGGCAGGCGACTCGCCGAAGAACGGCTGAACCTCGTCGTCCTAGGTGAGTTCAAACGCGGCAAGAGCACGCTCGTCAACGCGCTGCTCGGGGCTGATGTCGTCCAGACAGGGGTCTTGCCGCTGACCGCGGCGGTGACGGCTCTTCGTTACGGCGAGAGCGAGCGCGTGATCGTCGACTTCGAGGACGGCGGCCGATACGCCGCGCGGCTCGGCGTGATCCCCGAGTTCACGACCGAGGCAGGAAACCCTGACAACCGTCGCGGCGTTCGGCTCGTGACGATCGAGCTTCCGAACGCGCTCCTTGCCAGTGGGCTTCAGCTCGTCGACACGCCTGGGATCGGCTCAGTCTTTGCGCACAACACGGCGACGGCCCTGGGCTTCCTGGGCCAGGTCGACACCGGTCTCTTCACTCTCGCGGCCGACCAGCCGCTCTCGAGCACCGAGGAAGAGCTGATCCGCGAGGCATGTGAGCGGCTGCCGCGCCTCATCTTCGCCCTGAACAAGGTGGACCGGCACGACGCGGCCGAGCGGGAGCAGGTCACGGAGTTCGTCCGCGAGAGGCTACGCGAGATGCTGGGAGCTGAGCCGGATCTCTACGCGCTCAGTGCCCGCAGCGGGGAGGGAGTTGAGTCGTTACGTCGCCGGCTCCGAAGACTCGCAACCGAAGAGCGCGCCGGCATCGTCACTCGCTCCGTGCACTCTCTGGCAGCCGGCTTCGCCGCGGAAGCGCTCCAGGCGATCAGGTTCGAGGCCCGTGCGGTCGAGCTGCCGCTTACCGCGCTCGAGGGTCGGCTCGACGACTTTCGTCAGCGGGCGGCGCAGCTCGAGCAGACCCGTGAGGAAGCAGCGGAGCTGCTCGTCCAGGGCGCGAAGCGCCTCGTGCGGGAGCGGGTCGACGAGCCGCTCCTCTCCCTCGCCCGCCGCGAAGGTGACGAGTGCGCCGAGGCCCTCCTTGGCTTCGCTGCTGAGCAGGGCTCCCTCTCTTCCGGCAAGCTCGCGCAGAAGCTCGAAGCGTGGAGCCACAGCGCTATCAAAGTGCGCTTCGCGGAGCTGGCGGCCGATTACGAGAGGTCGCTAGCGAAGGAACTCGGCAGCTTGCATGAGCGCTACGCGGAGCGCGTCGATCGGATCATGAGCGAGTTGGACGACGCAGCCGCCGAGGCCTTCGGCGAGCGCATGGGCAGGCTCGTCCAGCCGGTCTCACTGCGTAGGCCCTCGCACTTCAGCTTCAAGCTGCAGGACGTCGAACGAGAGATGCTTGACCAACTCGCCTCGGCTGCCGTCGCCTCTGTGCCAGGCGCCGTTGGTCGCAGGCTTGTTCTCCGCCAAGCCGAGGAAAGGCTTCGGATCCTGCTCGACCGGCATGCTGGGCGGCTCCGATCCGATCTTGCAGACCGGATCGAGGAGAGTGTGCGTGATTACGCGCGCGAGCTAGCAGGCGCCGTGAGCGAAGTGGTCGCAGCCGTCGAGGCGGCCGTCGAGCGCGCGGCGCGCGAGCAACGAAGTGGGCGTCTTCAAGTCTCAAAACGGCTCGAGAAACTGCGGCAGGTCGGGGAGCGGGTCGACGGGCTCGCGCGTGCGCTCGCTGCCCTCCCAGCGGAGGGGGCGCCACAGGGCAGCGTCGTCGGCCCCTCCCTGACCAGAGGAGGGTGACTCGATGAGCTCGAAAATTCATGATCTGCGGGCGAGGGAGATCCTCGACTCGCGCGGGAACCCGACGCTGGAGGTCGATGCCATCCTCGAGTCGGGAGCACACGGGCGCGCCGCCGTTCCGGCGGGAGCTTCCACGGGACGGTATGAGGCCGTCGAGCGGCGAGACGGCGATCCACGGCGGTTCGGCGGTAAGGGCGTGCTCGACGCGGCCCTGGCGGTCGAGTCGGAGATTCGCGCTGACGTGAAGGGCCTCGATCCCGAGGATCAGCGGGCCCTCGACGACCGGTTGATCGCGCTCGACGACACTCCGAACAAGAGTCGGCTCGGCGCGAATGCTTTGCTCGGGGTCTCCCTGGCAGTCGCGAAAGCGGCGGCCGCCGACGCTCGCGTTCCGCTCTACCGCTGGCTGGGCGGCGAGCAGGCGACGCTGTTGCCCGTGCCGATGCTCAACGTGATCAACGGCGGCGCGCACGCCCAGAACTCGATCGACCTCCAGGAGTTCATGCTTGTGCCGGCGGGGGCCAACTCGTTTGCCGAGGCCATGCGGTTAGCCGCCGAGACCTATCAGACGCTCAAGGTGCTACTCCAAGAACGGGGTCTTTCAACGGGTGTGGGAGACGAAGGCGGCTTTGCGCCGAACCTCCCGTCCAACGAGGCCGCGATCGTCACCATCCTCGATGCGATCGAACGGGCCGGGCACAGAGGAAAGGTCGTACTCGCACTCGATCCAGCTCCGTCGGGTCTCTTTTCTGCCGGCCGCTACAAGTTGGCGGGAGAGCAGCGAGAGCTGGACACAGAGGCGATGATCGAGATGTACGAGGACTTCGTCGCTCGCTTCCCGATCGTGATGATCGAGGATGGCCTCGCCGAGGACGAGTGGGGAGGCTGGCGAACGCTGACGGAGCGTCTCGGCAACCTCGTCGAGTTGGTCGGCGACGACATCTTCGTCACCAACGTGGAGCGCATTCAGCGCGGCATCGACGAGAAGGTCGCGAACGCGGTCCTGATCAAACCGAACCAGATCGGCACTCTGAGCGAGACACTCGATGCGATCGACCTGGCTCGCTCCGCTGGCTATCGGACGGTACTCTCGCATCGCTCCGGCGAAACCGAGGACACGACGATTTCGGATCTTGCCGTCGCGACGCGCATTGGACAGATGAAGACGGGCGCTCCCTGCCGCAGCGAGCGGGTGGCGAAGTACAACCAGCTGATCAGGATCGAGGAGGAGCTAGCGGATGAGGCCGAGTTCGCCGGCTGGGACGTACTCGCTGGTTCGGAGTACGCGCGGGCCCTGAGGTCCGTGTGAGAGTGGTGGTACCGCGGCGAGCGCTTCTTGCCTCGAGTGAACCGTCGAAGCTCACGTCGGATCGGCTCTTCAGTCCAACGTGGCCAGTCGCCCCGGTTCGATTCGACTCGGGCCCGGGGTCGGGGTCTGCTCGCGAAACGTGAGATGCGAGTCAGGCCCGCCGAAGCGGTTCACCGCATCCTGGAGCCCCTTCGCGCCGGCATCCGAGAATTCCTGATAGGTGGGCCACTCCGTCTTGCCGAGCAGCATCGCCGCGAGCGCCGCACGGATCGTTGACTCGTCCCAGGCCCGTCCCGGCTTGGGATGCGGTAGCTCAATGTCCGTGGTCTTGTCACGTGCCTGACTCATCGCCCGACCGTAGCTATCGGCCCCCAAAGGGCGGGCCCGTCGTGAGCGCGAGGTCAGCGCCCCTCGAAGTGGGGCGCGGGGGCTTTACGCCCCCGCGCGCTTGCTACTCGACTTGGCCGAACCGCTCGATCTCGGCCAGCTCTGCGTCGGAGAGCTCGCGCGGGATGTCGCCGTGCGCGACCTTCTCCGTCCTGACGT
>Ga0335085_10001652_pt1 | contig 45692 bp, 36 predicted proteins | sample Lox_Sample_45_FD_206712 | JGI IMG/M metagenome (GOLD analysis project Ga0335085, IMG submission 206712) | Soil microbial communities from Loxahatchee National Wildlife Refuge, Florida, United States - Lox_Sample_4.5 | ecosystem: Environmental > Terrestrial > Soil > Wetlands | place: USA...
ATCATTTTCTTTTGAAAAGGATAGAGTTTGATATTTGTAAGACCTTCATCTAATGTCATGAACTTGACATAGGTCTCAATAAAATAGATAGGATCCTCAGCACATTTCAAATATTCATCAAGCTGAATCTGATCTAAGGATATTTGTATTCCTACCTTCTTTAATCTAGGATTGGCCTGAAAGGCAGTATCATCCTTAGCAACTGGTTTGGGTTGTAAGAGAGTTTTTCTATTCTTAGAACCTTTAGGTCTAGACATTATTCTTCTACAGGAACGAAATGGTGATGATGCCAGTGGCCATTGTAACCGGGATGGTCCTTAGAATCTTGTATTTCATGATGATAGCCAACCTTTTTGAAAGTCTGGCCATGATGGAGAATCATCTCATGCTCAGTTGGATTGTAGGAAACACTTTCCACATGACGACCTTTTGTATAGCCTTTAGGCAAATGGAAATGAATCATGTGGTAATGTAGTTCTGTTTCTGGAGCATTTGACATAATCTCATCAGCAGGTCTGGATACATGACCAACAAAACCTTTGGCTACATTATGATGCGTAGTCGCAGAAGTATAAGCAGGAAAATGCACATGCTCTCCTATATGGGTATTGTGCAGTACCTTAGCAAATTCAGCTCCAACTCCTGAATGTACTATTGCCTTTTTCTTAAGAGCATTCTCTGGTCTATTTGTTTCTTTTGCTAATGCCTGATGATGTCTTTCATGCGTCATGGCTCTATTGCCATAATATTCAGGATCCTCATTATATAGAGGATGTTTTCGTCCTTGGTGTTGCCATAGCAAATGCTCATTCAAATGTTTAGACATTACAGTATATTTGACTATAGGACTATCATGACGACTTTCATTACCAACAGCATGAGAAAGATTAAGCATGTTGTGATGGCTATAAATCTTATTATCTATTGCTCTATGCTCTTCACCTCTGTTACCTTCTTTCTTAATAGCATTCAAATAGGCTCTATGATATAGATTAGTAGCAACATGTCTATTTTCTGTATCTTCTTTAAGTTTCTTTACATGATGCGCGGTTAGATATTTGTCACTATCATCCAATAAATCTATTGTAGCAAAACCAATCTTTGGTTTGGTATTCTTAGGCTTTAGAATATCATCACTTGTATCATTCTTATGTATAGTAGCAAAGCCTGTTTTGGTTTTTAAAAATGCTTTGAACTTTCCCATATTTTAGTATTCCTGTAAAAGAAAAGGCAGCACAAGGCTGCCTTTCTTGTGGTCATAGTATTTATTTGTTACAATACTTCAATCATTCCAAATGAGAACACGCTATTTGTAGCTGGAACATTAGGAGATACAGCCACATTGAATGATGCTCCCATAGGTGTGCTTACATTACCTTGTCCTACACCAGAATAGACTAGTGTATTAGCAGGAGGAACGGCTGATGTTACTGTCATAAGGAAACCAGCAGTATTCCAAGACCAGCTAGCATAACCCTGATTACCAGCCAGCAATGATAGAAGATTATTTGGGCCAAAATAAATTTTTGGTTCAACAAATACACTAGCATTTACTGTATTAGTTGTAATACTATTCACTGATAGGAAGATTTCACCAGAACACCACTGTGGAGGAACTCTTACAGCAGGGAATGTATTAGCCTGGAATGGAGGATTATAGAAATAATCTGTACCATTTAGACCAGGATTGCTCTGTGCCCAGGTATTGGCATCATTGAATAGAGTAGAAGGCTGAACTGTGTTATTTGAACTCCAAACAACAGCATCACCAACACCACCATTAGCACCAACACGGATATCTAGAGAATAACCTGGTTGGGTCAACTGACCATAAAGAGTGATTCTAATAGTATCACCAACATTGGTGGTAACATTAGGAAGAGAAATATTTGGTGTTACAGCAACTGCAGTATTTGTAACATTTATTGTTGCAGCAGTTGACTTTACGTTATATGCATATGCCATCTAAATAATCCTCTTGGTGTTGTCTTATATTTAGTTATTATACTTTTGGTGGCTTTATGCCTCTTTGTTTCTTCCAACGTCTGTGCTTACGTCTAACAGACCTATGAGCACCACCTCCCCACTTTAATCCCTGCATTAATGTTTCTAAATCTGTTAATGATAGACCAGCTGGTGTTAGTCCAGTCTTTTCTATCCAATCTTTATTAGCTAATAGGTAAGCCTCATCAACAAACTTTTCAAAGAAAGCATAAGACATATGATATTTCTGACCCCAAGATATCAAATCAAATAGCTTGGTTGTATCATTATATCCACCTATTACTACAGCATGTCCTGCAATAATATTATTGTCTCCATGAGGATTTACATCCCAAATAGGAGCATTCACATTGAAACAGCCAGGAACCAAGAAACCAATATAAACTAATCCACCTTGCTGAATGGCAACCTTTACATTAGCAATATCCCTTTGATCTATTTCAACAAATGCTGATAGAAGTTGTTTTTGACCACCAACAGGACCTGTTGGTATTCCTGGTTGTAGCCAATAACCTAATACATTTTGAACTATTCCGCCTTGATCTGTATTGGGATCTCCTGGGATATATCCACAAGCAAGTTCATATAATAAAACAGCATCAACTGCTGCTTCTGTATCAGTAGGAGGATTAGCAAAAGAAGTCCAAATTTGAAGAGCATGATATACAGCAGCACAAGTACAATCCCCCAATTCATCATTATCAAACATTCCTAATCCCGTAGCAGGTAGATTCTTCATATAGTCTAATGCTATTGGAGGAGCAGCAAGAGTTTTATTTGCTACTAAAGTAGACCAGTTAGGAACTGCTGGATTATGGATCCTTGGTTTTCTACCGAACTTCATCTTTTTTGACTCCTGTGTTGACCCTTGGGTAAGGGACTGCTGGGATGGGTAAATCCAAAAACTTACATAAAGCTTCCCAACCCATATTTGTATTTCTTTCCAATATGAGTAAATCTTCTGGCCTATTTCTGAAATAATTGATGACATCACTATTATGTTTCCTGTATCTATTCAAAAATATATCTTTATCAAATCCTCTTTGGCCATATATTTCCTTATGAATGAAATGGCTAAATGGATCAGTGTCCCACTGATATCTATATTTATTGCGTTTGTAATTCCAATGTCCTTCTGCACTTTCTACCCAATCATTTTCTTCTCTAATAGTTAAAATAAACTTTGATCCTGGATAGTTTTGATCTAACTCTCTATATAGGATAGGAATAGGTAAATCAGATAATGTATAATAATGTTCTAATATAGGAGATTTACTCATACCCTTTACTTCTAACCAAATAGCCTTGGCCCAATGAGCAGATAGCCAATGACCACTATCAAATCCTAATATTTCAAATGCCTTATGTAAAGAGGTAGTTCCTGTCTTGTGCATTCCTATACCAAATATTCTTGTTGGTACTGGTCCTAATCTAATAGGTTGATTATCCCAGTTTCTATATACTGTCCCTTCGCCAAAATGACCATAGTTTGCTATTACCTGATCTGATGTACAAATAAAGATTTCTTCATATGGAGTATTGGCAGCATGAGGATATTCTCTAAATCTCATTTTATCTGTATGCTTTACTGCTAATAGATATCTTGGATCTATTTCTACTGGTATGTAATCTAATCTTTTAAGTCTAGCATTAAAGTCTTTATCATCAGGAGACCACATATCAAACTTTTCATCATAGCCTCCTAGTTTTAGAAACGCATTCTTGGTTACTACTATTCTGCCAGAAATACCTCTAGACAATACTCCCTTTATCATTTTAGCAAATAAGAAGATATTACCACCAAAAGTTTCAAATTGCCCAGCTACATAACTTGCAAAATCTATTCCTGTATAGTTATCAGCATCAAGATTGACTAAAATATCTGCACCTTCTCTAATACCACATCGATGTGCTACATTTTTAGCATGCGCCATTTTAAAGATAGATTGTCCTGGTAGACTGTATAGAACTAATCTACCACTATCAATATCCTTTTGATGATGTTCTCTAATATATTGTGTTAGATCATCAGTGCTACTATAATCTAATAGAATGAATACAGTATTTGGATAGTTTTGATTATCAGATAAATTGGTAGGTAATGTTTGTTTCAAATGCTGGGATCTGCCTTTGCAAGTGATACAAAAGGCAATCCGTGGCTTCATTATATTCATTTATCACTCTTTTTGTAGTTTGCGTTGCTTCGTTATTTCCAGTAATTCAGATGCTGTACCGCAGAATACGGCATTAGCAGCATTTATATTTATTCGTGAAGGAGAATGGTTTTCCAACTCTTTCAAATCTTTTTGTAGTGACATTAGCTTCTCATTAGTATCCCCAAGAACAGCTATTAAAGAAGTCAGAACTTCAAAACTACGAGGATGCTGAGAAGCAGTAGAGATTTCAGAGAGTTCTTTTAATGCGGCCATTCCTGTTGTCATTATCTGTGTTAGATTATTGCGTGCTAGTTCATAATCTGTTTCTATATGGGACTTAGATTCATCAATCACAGCCACCGCATTATCTATTGCTGTTACTATATCTGTATTGGCTACACCTAATGCTTGTCCAAGTTTATCTTCTATCATTTCTTCACCTTATGCATATGTCCTACTATAAACTCTTTAGGTATTTCTTTCTTTGTTCGCAACTCTGACATAGCATAATAATGGTAATCCTTATGCTCTGGATCTTTAGATAGTTTTTCATATTCTGATTTATCTGTTACTCTTTTCTTTGAATGTCCTAAGTTCCCATGATATTGAGAATCTTTGTGTTGTTCTATCCAATGCTTAGGCACCTTTAGTTTGAATACAACTCTATCTTCATGTGGAGTATTTCTTGCTTTACCACCAGAATATCTAAAATGGTGTTCTCCTCCAGCTGCTGACATAGAAGCATATCCATGAGCAGTATGTGGTTCTAATGCTAAAGATATCATTCCAGAAGTTGGATCTTTATGTGTAATACCATGCTGATAAATAGATTTCAGATTTCTTTTATGAGTTCCATGATATAAAGTCACGTGCTCTTGATCCTGCCACCACCCAAGTTTAGGATCGTGCTCAAATGGAATTTCTTTATCTTCTATGTGTTGTTGTTCTTTCAAATAGTTTTTGAATTTCATTTCTTTTTCTTGCTTAGTTCTATCAAACTATCATACCATTCTGATATTTGTTTCTGTTGTTCTGGTGTTAGTTGTTTCTCATTATCTGGTTTAACACTTTCATCTACTTCTCTAAGAGTACAAAGACCCATGGGCATAAATCTTCTTACAAAATCATCCCATTTATCTGGTATCTTTATTGTTCCTAAATCATCTCCTCTTCTTTGATGATGAAACATATGTTCATCAAAATCATCTTTATCTATAAACATTGGTGGTTCGCAATATAGGCATTCAAACTGCGTTTTCTTTTTCATGTATTTGAAACTCCCCAAACATTAGCAGTTTCTGTTATTACTGTTACAATATTCGCATTAGCATTGGCCTGGGATACAGAAACAGAAGCATCAAGATTACCAGTATATGAATCACGTAGATTAATAATCACATCATCAATCAATCCTTGTTGTGGTAATGGTCCATAGAATAATGCCTGCACATTAAAATCTAATGTCCAGGTTATATAGCGAACCTTGCCAGCAGTACCTTCATAGTCATTCAAATATCTAATATTCTCAAATACAATAGGCATATTCTGACTAATAAAGTTGCTGCCTGATGTTAGATATTTAACAGCAATGGTATAATCAGGAGTAAACAAAGGTATAATCTGTTCTATTATCTGTGCACCATCCTCAAAGTTTCTAACATATAGATTTACCTCAAACTGTAAATCATAAGGAACAGCCAGATATTGTTGAGTAGCACCAGAACTATTATTGAATATTTGATTTGTAACATATGAAGACTGTTTTCTTGCTGCATTATATCTCATACCTACCCAATCATATGTCATAGAAGGCAGAGCTTTCTGAACTCCTAATAGTGCAGTAGGATCAGAAAATAAACGAGTTACATAAGTCTCTTTGCCCTCATATGTCAAAGGAACAGTAATGCTATTGAGCATTTGAGGAGGATTTAAATCATAGTTATAGGTAACCATTTGAATGCCATTGAATAGAGATCCAAATGCTGTAATGATCTTACGGAGTGTTCGATAGTAGTAATATGGTTGATTTAACATAAATTTCTGTGAAAAATTTCTAATTGATTATTGATAACTTCTTTCGCCACATCGTTGGAAGAATGACCGAAAACATCACCACTCCTGATCTTGAGAAGTAATAGGATCACCTTGTATGGGGTTCCCCTCACTCAAATCCAAATCAGTATTAGCCGCATCACGCAGCGACACATTGTTATCTAATAGATCATTGACATTATCTTCTACTTCTATATTCAATAGCATCCAAGAAGCATTTGATGTAACACCTATTACATTAGCATTATTGATAAAGATACCACTGATGCCAGTAAGAACAAGATTGCCTGTAGGTAGATTCCAGGATACTACATTTGCTGTAGCATTAGCAGCTGATAGATTAGCTCCCTGATAAACTGTTTCTCCTATCAAATAGGTATTAGTACCATTAGCAACCAATGCCTGATAGGCTATAACAACTTCATTGACCTTCTCATCTACTTCATTGAGACCTGAATTAATAATCTCTTGATTATATCTAAACTCTTCGCATACCAATTCAAAGCCATAAAATGGTTTGCTTCCAAATGCATAAAAAAACTTATCCTGATTGACAAATTTGATTTCAAATAAAGCTTGAAAGTTTCTCATCCATATAATATCACCTTCACGTGGTCTTACACCCAGATTACCTGAAGTGACTTCTTGAAATGCTACATTAGATACTAATAGACGTAGTTGTTTATTGTTAATCAAACCAAACTTAGAGAATAGAGCTATATCACCTTCAAACTGGTCTACATTTTCCACATACATATCTATAGGATAACAACCAGAAAAATACTTTGTAGGGTCATCTCCAAAGATCACATCAACATTTGCTACTGATTGTCTAGGAATATAATAGGTAGCAATACCAAATAGCTTTATACACTCATCAATAAGATCTTTATAAAGCTTTTGTTGATTGGTTTCATTATAGCCAGAAAAATACTTATTTGGCACTTCTTATCCCCACACTTTATGTTTCTCTATTCCAATATTATGTGGATTATTGGTAAGATTATGAACAGCATTGTTAGCATGCTCTTTACAAAAATATTCCCAATGATTGCTATGGCTAATCCAAATAGCCTCTATTGCTGGTTTCAAACACTGATAATATGTAGTATCTGGTTGATCTGGGTGAAATGGAAGAAAAGCTTTGCATTCTTCTACTATAGGTTCTGAATTAGCCTTACGGATATGTTTCAACTTTTTCTTTTTCATAGTAATATAACTTATTGATATTAACCAAAAATCCACTCAGGAGGCGATTCATACTGATCTCTAAGTTCTTTCTTTAACATTTCCCATTCTGCTTCTGCTTCATCTTTGATCTTTTGACCATTCAGTATCATTCCACCAGGCAATGTTACACTATTAAACTTTGAAAGATTGTTTCCCCATTGTAGTTTGAGAAGACAGGTACCAGCTCTCAATAACCAAGGATCGGCCCAAAAACCAGCGCTAATATCTAGCTGCCTGAAACCTTCTAGCATAATGAAATCACCAGTCTTAAATCTGGTTCCCCAAATACCATCAATATATAGAATATGATTATATCTATTAAAACGAATAGGTATCTCACCAGTGAATAGCATTTCAAGCATTCTTAGGTGTTCATTTGCTAATTCAAAATATACATAATCACCAGCAGTATAATCATATAATTCATTCAATCTAATTTGATAGTTGATATCAAACATATTGAAACCACCATTTCCTGCGCTATTGGTTTGAGAAGAAGCAATAGTAAATAGACGAGTTATACCTATAATATCATTTGGCATTGTAAGATAGTTATTGGCCATGTCAGCAGCAGTAATCTGATAAGAGATATACCACTTTTCAGAACCTTCTCCATGAAATGTTTGCATTTGGAGAATAGCTTCATCCACTCTATCTTCTACCTGATCCCCATCTACATTGATTTCTATAACGGGATGACCAAGTCTTCTAAAGCAGTACTGAATGAATTCTTCGCGATTAGTTGGTAGCATTGGTTATTTATCCAATCTTCATTAGCTTGATACGAGATCCCTGTAAGAGATTAGTTACATTAGCATTTGTAACACTCTGGCCCCAACGAGGAATAAATGTTCCTGAATTAGCAGAGTTAAGAGTTCCTGATATCTTTACCCAAGAAGGTGAAGTAGCACTGGTTGAGATAGACGTATAACCAAATGATGATGTAAGACCTAAACCTGCAGCATTGGCTACGGGACCTCCTACATATCCTTCAGTTCCCCAAGATATCCAGGTTACATTAGCTGTGCCACCATCTAGATCAAATAAGAAACCACCTGCTCCTGATGTTAATTCATAGAAGAATAACATACCTTCTAATTCATATACACCAGCCTCATTAATAGTTATGGCTAAATTTGCTTCTGTTGTTAAGGAACTATTAGACCTAGTTGTACCAGAACTAGTCATAACTACAGACATACCAGTGGCTATCTGTGTAGTGGTATTAGTTAGAGGAGAAGTAGGAGCCTGAAGGGCACCAGTATTTGCTATAGTCAATCTAGTTGTTGGTACTATATCAGATATGGATGTTCTTGTACCAAATACCAAATGACCACAGGTATATGTAGAACTAATATCTTCAGAATAGCCTATATATGCAGGATAATTGTTTGAAGTATTATCACAATAACCAAATCCAATCAAACGGAAATTAGTATTGGTACTAGAGGTAATCGTTCCGGGATTTAGAGCAACTGTTAAACCATTTGTAGCAACATCAGTCATTCCTGTAGCAACAGCATGACCAGAACCAATTGTTGCTGCGGTGGCCTGGGTAAAATAATCCATTATAATGGTAATACCTTTGGTTCCTGTAGAACCATTATATTTGTCTACAGGATTTATATAATGAACAACATCATCAGAAATAGTAGTACATTGATTAGAAGTAGCACCAAAGAATATGCACAAACAATTTGTATTTGTTGTGGTTAGTGAAGTGTATTCAATATTGCCTGTTGATGTAGACAAATCACTTGTGTTAGCATTTAGAATAGAACCAATAGCTGGTGCAGTTCCACCAACCCATCTCCATACACCACCAACGGCAGAGTTGTAGACGGTATTTTCAAGTGCTGGTAGTGCTTCTCCAGCACTATAATACTTCGCAAACACAGCCTGATAGATAACAGGTTGTGTTAGTGTTGAGTATGTTCCTACATTAGTTGTTGGTGCTGTAACTGTTGTGCTAATATTATAGTCACGAATACCAATAACAATCAAATCCCCATTTTGTATTCCTGCAGGGAAAGCTGTTACAGTTGCTGGAATATTACCATTACCTGTAACAGTAAGCTTACCAACATATACCCAACCTAACTGACCACCTGCAGGAACTTCATCACCACCAATACCAAGATAGATAGCAGTTTGAGCACTAGATAATCCAGGATTTGGTCCCTGTGTAGCATCATATTTTTGAATAGTTAGACGAGCTAATCCTCTATCAGGTAATGTTGTTTCAGTCACATTACCAGAAATAATCACATTAGCATTAACTACAAATAATGGTGCTGATAGACTAGTATTACCAATAACAGAACCAGCAACATTATAAGTTAGATTTAAATCTCCGCCAAAATTACCACTTTGATTAAACTGTATTTGAGTATTAGAACCACCAGGAGTACCGCTACCTCCTCCACCTATAGTGTCTATTCCGACATTACCATTTGAATAGTATGTCATGGCAATATTTGAAGGATTGGTAGGTATAACACCAAGTAAAAGAGCAGCCTGATTGGCCTGAAATGTAATATTTGATGAGACACCAGCAACATTTACTGATGCCAAAATATTCATCGTGGCCGAATTTTGGAAATATAGATTAGCATTACCTGTTAAGGTATTAGCCTGGGTCATTGCTGTACGTACAGCATTAGCAGTAGCAGCATTTCCTGTATCAGCAGAAGCAACACTATCTATAAGTTCTGTAACACCTCTTTGTGATGTTGTAGCATTGGGACCAACAAATGAAGTAGCTGTTAAATTAGAAATTGTAGCATTTGTTACCTGGATTGCTGGTACTGTCAAAGTATTTGATGCTACATTAAATGTTAGATTAGGAGAAGCTCCTTCTAAACCATTAGCATTGAACAATACTTGTTGATTGGCACCAGGGGTGGATGGTCGTCTACTTGAAATAAATTCAGCCATTATAATACCGCATATTGGGTGATGAGAGAGCTACTTATCATTGGTCTGGTATTTATGGCAGTTTGGAGCATATTTACAGCAAAAGCAGAATTGGCCTGTACTGTTCCATTAGCGGTTACTACCACATTAACAGAAGAAGAGTTATTGAAATTCAAATCAGCATTTGCTAGGACAGCTGTGCCATTAGCATATACGTCTACCTGATAAGAACCGCTGCCTCCTCCACCACCATTACCATTTACAGCTGAAGCATTAACTGTAAATGCTATATTAACCTGTCCTGAACCATTAGGAGTTAGATTAACATTCAAACTTGCGCTATTATTAAAGTTTAGATTAGCATTAGCTAAGACCAATGTACCATTAGCATATACAGCTACAAGATTAGCAGCTTGGCCTGCGTAATTATAAGCAGCAGCACCCAGGGATATTGCTGTCTGTGCTATTGAATTGACCCAGGCTACTGAATTTGCCGTGGCTGCATTACCTGTATCTATAGAACTAATACTATCAATAAGTTCTGTAACACCACGAACAGTAGTTGAGGCATTTGGTCCCCAAATAGCACCAGCAGTTAAATTATGAACAGCTACAACATTATCTGCTGTTAGAGTACCAGTTAGACTTACATTACCAATATTCACAAAGCCTGTAACTACTAGATTATTGGCTGTAATGTTACTTACGGCTGATAAACTAATCACATTACAGTTTTGTGTAACAGTTAGATTTCCTGTAGTTTCGCTTCCTGTCACAACAAGATTAGGAACAGATAGATTTGATGAAAGACTAACATTAACAGCATTCACATTACCAAATACAGCATTCTGGGTAATAGATAGATTACCACCAGATATATTCTGGGTAACTATAACATTGCCAGCATAGACATTCTGGGTTACTAAAGCATTTCCTACATTAGATATATTGCTAGTAACATTCAATACTGCACCAAAGATATTGACAGACGTCTGCCCAACATTAACAACACCATTACCACCTGCTGCTATACCCAATACATTAGTTGTTGTTAGATATAAACCAGTATTAGTTTGTGCTCCAAATGTGTGAGCAGGAGCAGCAGTTGTACCATTACCTGTTTGAACTAGGGTAGAAGCATTTAGAGTTGCTGCATTTAATAATGCTGTCACAGCGACATTACCCGCAGAAATATTTTGTGTAAGAGAAAGATTACCACCAGATATATTTTGAGTAACTGCTACATTACCTGCTGCAATATTGGCTGTTGTATTAATAGTAGCTGAAGCATTGATATTAGCTGTAGTAATATTACCAAATGAAGCATTCTGGGTAATAGCTAGATTACCGGCAGCAATATTCTGAGTGGCCTTAATATTACCAGCATTGGCTATATTACCAGATACATTCAATGAAACCAAATTCATTGATGTATTGATATTAAATGCTACATTAGCCTGTGGAGAACCATTAGGAGCAGCTGCTACATTGATAGAAATGGTATTATTGAAGTTCATATTACCATTAGCTAAAACTAATGTGCCATTAGCATAAACATCAACCTGATAAGCACCACCGCCACCATTACCAGAACCAGGTGTTAGTCGTGTATCAATACCAATATTGCCATTAGCATAATAAGTAACTGCAATATTTGAGACATTACCTGGTATTACTCCAGCCAGTACAGCAGCCTGATTAGCTGATATTAATATGTCAGATATAGAGCCATTAGCTGCTACAGCAACATTAGATAAAGCAGTAGAAAGAAAATCTACTCCTACATTTGCTGAGGATAAAACTCCTTGAGCATAAACATCAACTTCATAGCTACCACTACCACCGCCACCAAATCCGCCAGGAAAGCCTTGACTATTGAATACCTGCCAACCAATTGATGAAGAATATTGTAATGAATAACCTGGTAATAGATTTACAGGACCAAACATAATCCTTTTAACTGCGCCATCAGTTATTTGAATATAGACATTAGTATTGACACTATCTGTATTCAGAATAGATATATCTGCTACTTGTCTTTGATAACCATTAACAGGAGTACTAATTATTGTTGTAGCAGTATTAGTATTTGATAAACCATCTGATGTAGCTGGTATGGCACCAGTTGTTTCATTACTATCAATATATGTAGTAACCCAATGTATATTAGCTGCTGTACTAGTAATCAGCTGTATTGATTGTAAAAATGTTATAAACTTCATGGACCCATCCAGACTAATCTGTTAACTCGACCAGCAGATAGACCATTTGCTGTTACATTTTGAACAAGACTGTAGGTATATCCTACAGCACCACCAATAGTATTAGGAAATCCAGAACTTGGCGGAACTGCTGGAGCACCAACCAAATCTAATGTAGAAAGGATTCTATAACCACCAATCGTACTGAGCGGGTTGATTATCTCTGCTAAGGTTATTAGTGCCAGTGACTCAGCAGTCATTGTTCCTACGATCGATGCTGTAGTTTGAATAACAACTGGATCACCGAAAGTAGTCGTCATTGATTTCCTCCTCTACAACTATTATTTATGATTGTGCAGCACCACGTTTGAACCAAGGAGAGGCGCCTCCTGATACATCTGCACCACCAAACCAGATACCCCAACCATTTGTTACTGATGCACTTCTATCTAATGTAATAGTTTTAGCACTTCTGTTGATTGAAATAACTTTACCCAATAATGTTGCTGATCCTATGGATGTTCCTCCATAGATATATGGTTGATAGTTATTATAATCTGGTATAAATGGATTATTCCTTGATGCTACATCCGTGAAAGCAAACCATTTAGGATCATGAATAGAAATGGTCGTTGATGTAGCAGTAGCAGTTACTGTTGTCAATGGGACAGCATTACCAGCAAATACTGATGTTGTGGTATTGGCTAATCTCAAGCCTGATGGTTGTCTATGAGGATTGGTACCAAGACTTACAAAGTCAATATTATTGGCTGATGGTGAAGAACCTGTTACACTACGATATAGGTTATAGATATTAGGATAACCAAAAATATCATTTGTAGTAAAGTTTGATGGCAAACCAGAATCAAATTTATAGGTTCCATTATTTGGACCTTCTAATAACCATATTTGATCTGCATTAGCCGTAGCACCAGAATCCATGACAATCAATGCTTCGGCTATTCTACCAGCCTTAAAATAGTTTCTGGCTGCTTGTCCTGTTCCAGTAAAATAAGTACCAACATTTAAACTAGTATATGGTGGAATAGAGGCACCAAAATCCAAAAACCATCCTATAAAGTTTTCAATATTATCTGCGTTTACTCCTACTATATCATATAAAATACAGTTGATACCTAAAGTATGTCCTTCAAAATCTGTACTATAAACAGCATCACTATTAGGATTGATCAGCTGATCATCAGCTCTAATAAAGCCACCCATTTTGATACCTGTAGCATGGGCAAAATAGTTGAAAGAAGTACAATCTTGTGGAGATGGGGCAGTAGAAGCATTTTGAGAAGCATTGTAATATTCCATGTGCAACATATAACCCGTAGTTACATCCATGTAGTAACCACCTATATCTACAGTTTCATTGCTATCAGCCTTTCTATGAGATATAGTAACTCCTTGCCCTCCGGCAGGACCAGCATCATTCCATCTCAAACTATATAACAAATTTGGTCCATAAGGTGGGCCAAAATGTAGATTGCTATTTCCTCCAGATGAACCAGCAGTATCCCCAGCAGAATAGCTTCTAATATTTGTTCCAACAGTAGCACAACGGCAACCAGGATAAGGATCAGGAACTTGAGGATAGCCAGTATTCAATGAATTCGCAAACAAATGTGTCCAATCATTACCTATTTGACAGTTATAATTCAATCCTAAAGGACCATTCATCACCCAGGAATCGTGTCCACCTTGATTTACAGAACTATTAGCAAAAATATGATTTACCGTCCCTATATGGAATAAATCACCACCATTTAGAAATGCGCCTTGATTGGGATTAAACCAATGATTATTTCCATGAAGATAAAATTCCCAACCATCAAAGAGAATATCTTGTGTAGATCCATCCAAAAGATTTGCACAATAATTTTGGCCACCGAATATTTGTGTTGTGCTCTGAAAACCAGGAGTATTGGCAAAGTTACAACCCGTCCCAAAGAATTTAATATTAGCTATACCACCATAGAAATTAATACCCATTTGCTGGGTTGCGCCACAAGCAAATGAAGTGTTAGACCAAACATATGTTTGGTCTGAATCACCAATCTTAAATGAACCAGCCTGATGAGCATCAAGTATAAAATATACATTTGCTGTACCAGAACCAACAGTAATAAATCCACCATTGCCTGTAATAGTCCATTTATTTGATACAAAACGAATATGATCGCCAGAACGAATTTCCATTACAACATTGGTTGATGGGACGATTCCAAGACCTACAAGTCTTGAAATATCCATTAAATTTGATCCGGTTGAAGAAAATGTTTGGGTACCACCAACACTATTGGCTCTTACTTGAATCCAATCACCAGGAACTGTAGCATTGATCGCGAGCTGTGGTGTTGTAAAAACTTGATTGGCTGTATAACCAGGAGGAACTACACCATTAGCAATAACAATCTTGGTTGGTGTTCTGGATGCTGGCGGACCACCAGCTGGAGGAGTACCACCACCAGTAACAATGCCACCAAGACCAAATACCAATCCACCACCAAATGGAGTTACCCAAAGCTTTTGTGTAAAAAGTGAAGAACTAGTCATTCTTATCCTATTTTAGTCAATGTCCAAAAACTGTTTGCAGCCAAGTTAGCAGCATTAGCAGTAGAAACCTTTTGAGCATATCTTGGTATTAATGTTCCTGTAGCATTGATAGTTATTAATCCTACTATGCTTATGAAATCTCGTGTAGCTGTTACATCAATATTGCTAAATTGTAAGGCCGTATTATTAGCTGTTATTAATGGTTGTGTATTGGGAGCACCATTTACCCAACCAGAAGCTCCCCAGGCTATAGCATTTACCTTGGCTGTACCACCACCAAAATCAAACTGAATACCAGAAAAACCATTTGATTTAGCATTAAATTCAAAGTTACCTCCCATCAAATAGACACCAGTTTCATTGATAGTTATGGCTAAATTATTCTCAGCATTCATTGTAGCATTACTAGTTCTACCTGTATTAGCTGTTAAAAAGGCAGATAATCCAGTAAATGGAGTTGTTACTAAGTTTTTAGTCGGAGAACCATTAGCATCGATTATCCCATAAACATTCATTACTGAACTGATTATACCATTTCCTACTGTTAAATTTTGTGTAATAGACAAATTACCTGTGGCAGTATTTTGTGTAATCAATATATTACCAGTATTAGCAATATTCCAAGAAGCATTGAATGTAGGAGTTATATTAACATTACCAAATGTTGAATTTTGGATAATGGAGATATTCCCAAAAGAAGCATTTTGAGTAATAATCAAATTACCTGCAGCTGTATTCTGTGTAACTAAACAGTTTCCAGTATTAGCAATATCTTGAGTAACATTCAATATGCTATTGATGTTGGTGCTAAAAAGATTTGCCATTAGCCAACCTTAGTCAATAACCACCAACTATTGGCTGAAAGGTTCGCAGCATTTGCTGATGAAGCAGCCTGACAATATCTAGGAATGACAGTACCAGCAACATTTGTTTTTATCAGACCAGTAATATAGATCCAATCTGTAGCAGTAGTCGCCGGATCAATAGTTGTATATGTAAGAGTTTGTGCACCACTAGTGCCACCAACAGCTGCCTGTGTATTTTGAGCACTATTCACCCAACCACTTGCTCCATATGTTGCTCTATTCACTGTAGCCGTGCCACCACCAAAATCAAATTTAATACCACCAGCACCATTGGCAGCGCTGGCTGTTGAGGAATTGAATATAAAGAATGCTTCTAAAGTATAGACACCAGTTTCATTAAGAGTTATGGCTAGATTATTCTCAGCAGTAATGGTTGCGCAAGAAGTTCTTTGTGTATTAGCAGTCAAAAAGGCAGATAAACCAGTCTCTATTCTAGTAGTTGTATTAGTTGTTGGAGAACCATTGGCATTGAATGTGCTATACACATTCAATGCTGCACTAACAACAGCGTTACCAGCTGTCAAATTTTGTGTTATTGCTAGATTACCTGTAAAGGTATTTTGTGTTACTTTTAGATTACCAGTATTTGAAATATTTTGGGTAACATTCAAATTAGCAACATTGACATTACCAAATGTTGCATTTTGAGTTATAGACAAATTTCCTAAAGAAGCATTTTGTGCAACTGAGATATTACCTGTATAGATATTCTGAGTAGCATAAAGATTGCCAGTATTTGCAATATTTCCTGTTACATTTAGAATGCTACTAACATTCGTACTCAATAATATAGCCATTATTCACCTGCATAGTTTTTATTATTTATGATGTAGTTATACATACTATTAGCCATATTTTAGTCTCATGGACTTGAATAAGTCCAACTTTGTATCATTTGATTACCATCAGAATATCCATCTGCGCCAGTAAATCCAACATATGCTGTATTTCCTCCAACAGTTCCTGGAATATCAATAGTCCAATTATGACTAAAGTTGGTTGTAGTATTTGTATCTGTTATTGAAAAACTCAAATTTGTTCCACTGTAAGTTAGAGCTACATTCATGGTATGCCCACTACTAAGTGTTATTCCAGTAATAGGTAGCTCCGCACTTACATTACTTGTACCATCAAGATATAATCCAACATTACTATTAGTAACATTAAAAATAACAGCAATACTTTGTAATATTCCAGGACTACCTGCATCAGTACCCGTATTTGTTCCATATCCATAAGCACCAGCTTGAGGACCATATACATTAGGTCCACCAGGCCAAGAAGGATTTGTATTATTAGAAGTATAAGCTGATGGATTATTTTGAATACAAAATGTCATTCCAACCAAACTACCACCGCTAATATTTGTGAATTTTAGTTGAAAATGTGTTGTAAATGCATTAACAGAAACAATATCACCAAACCAGGCTGATCCTACTTCATGCTGAATAGAAGTATTATTATCTGTAAGAAGTATATTTGCTCCATTGAGTACAGTAGAACCAACAAGAATAACTCCATCATTAGCCGCAAAACCACTTGTAAAGTTGATTAGATTTGCTGTACCTATTTGATATTGAGCTGTTCCTACAAAACTATCAGTATAATTATTTTGTATTGCTACTGCTTTTAGAATGGTACTTGTTGAAACAGAAATAGGAGTACCAGTATATTGTGTTGAAGCACTCGTAGGTTCAAGACCATTTGTTGTATAATAAATGTTAGAACCTGCTGGCTCATTAATAGTTACATTTTGTGTTGAACCATATTGTCCTGGAGTTGGACTAAATGTTGGTGTTGCTAATCTTGTATTATATCCACTATAAAATGACCAGGTATTTACAGAAAATTGAGCATTTGAAACTGTACCAACAGTCAAACCAACATAATTCAAATTTCCAGAACAAGCATAAGGAATATTTACTGGCCATGTTTGACGAATTTGAGCACCTGTTGTTTGATCAGCCAAAACAAGGGTTATTGTTGAACCATCATATACTATTACACCAGAAAAAACATGGCCATTGTAAAGATCAATCCCATAAGGTATCATATCATTACATGGCACCAATCCAGCAAAAGGTCCCCCATTTACATAAAGTCCGGTAGAACTTGGACCAGTACTTGTAGCAACTGGAAAAGAATTTTGATCAAAATGACAAAGATCAAATTTGATTGCAATACTATTGATTGGATTGGGTTGTGTATCATAAACACCATAACCATCACAATTTGCATCACCAAGATAAAATATCCCAACAAACCCCTCGGCATCAGGAGGAGACGTGGTATTTTGAACAACAAAAGCCATTCCGCCCGTAATTGCTGAAGTTGAATTTGGATCTACATGGAATGTAAAATATGTTGTAAATCCTTTACTAATATCTACTAGAGTCGTATACCAAACTGCTCCACCAGTATGTCCACTATTTGCAAGTACAAGCACTAAATTACTACCATCTATCTCAGAATGGTTGGCTTCTACATGCAAGCCAGAAGAATTAGCAAAAGTTGAATAGTTGAAGAGTAATGTAGCTAATGTTTGATTTACAACTTGAATTCCTCTAAAAGGGATTGACGTATAACTAAAACCACCAGAAAAAGGTTGAACATTTAGATTGATAGTATTAGTAGAACTAGAAATATTAATAGCAACATTATTCATTGGTGCTAGAAATACTCCAGTAATATTGCCATTCACGTTGGCAACAGATCCAGATACATTGACATTCAAAGTTTCTGCTGGAAGTGTAATAGTAAAAATAGTTTGCGCAGCATTACCTACAAATGCGCCTCCAGCATTTGGATTAGTAATAATTTGAGTTGCTATGAGATTACAGTTGATATTAGCCATTTATTATTTATCATATTTCGTAGAAGGTGTTGCATTGCATCGTGCCATTTGCGCCATATAATCTTATTTGTTGAGTATTTTCAGCCATTTCTATCAATTGAACTGTTCCATTAGCATAAAACTTGGAAAGAATGTATGGCAAACTTGGTTGAGGAGGAGCCAATGACATAGTAATACCAATAATTGATGCTCCTGTAACACCAGTTAAAGTAGCATTTCCTGCAGGGATTGTATTATTTGCTGTTTGAATAACATAATCCATCAAAACAGCTGCTGGATGTCCACCACCCAAAAACCCAGAATAGATATGATTAGGATAGTTAGAAACATCATCACTAACTCCTGTGCAGCCAGTCGTACCTGACATACAAGAAAACATCAAACAAAAACAATCATTTTGAGTAGGAGTCAAACTTGGATAACCAAGATTATTATCTGAACCAATAACAGCTTGATTAGTATTATCTACTACAGAACCAATAGCTGGGGCTGACCCATTTATAGCTCTTATTACAAAAGCAGATACCCAAAGGAACTGAGTATTATCTATTGTTGGTAAAGGCTCACCACCTGTAGCATATCTGGCATAAACTGCTTGATAGTTCTGAGGAGCATATAAGACAGTATATGGTGTTCCTCCAGAAGTTGGAGTTACCAAAGTTTGTGATATATTATACAATCTCTGTCCTATAACAATCAAATCACCTGTTTGCATCCCTGCTGGGAAAGCACTAACAGTAGGATTGGTAGCTCCATTATTTGTAATAGTACAAGGACCAATATATTCCCAACCAGCAGGGAAAGCTGAAAGTTGTGTTCCTCCTTCTACAAATTGGTTAGCCTGAAAATATCCATTGGCATACATGCGGATTGGTTGTGAGGATGTTTGTAAAGAAAATGCCATTGCCATTGGCCAATATCCATCATATTGGCCAGCAGAAAATGCCGTCCATGTAGCTGCATATGATCCAGCAGTATTAATAGTAGAAATTGAATCTTCTGGATAACCCCCAAAAACGGTCCAAGGAAGACCTGCAGGTGAACGTAAATTAAATCCAGTACCTGCATTAATTGGATTTGAATTGCTTGTAGTATCAACTACCAAACCAACAACTGCGGCAGGAACTTGTCCAGAACCGATAGAAATGGTACCTGAATTAATTGCATCAGTACCTGTTCCTGGACCATTATCAAGAGTCGCATTAACTCCAATAAAGGCTAAGAGCCCAGAGTATTCAACGATGACAGGTGCAGAAATCTCACCTTTCATTCCCCCAGTAGTCCATGAAAGAGTAACAGTTGTTAAACCACCAGCTACATTTAAAGCATAGGCACACCACATGGCGTAGTTGCCTTGCACATATGGAATAGGAGAACCAGGTACTACCCAAATATTTTTGCCGTCTGATATTGAAAGACCAGCACTATTATTGGTACCTATTACCCATAAAACTAACGCATTACCAGCAGTAGGAGTTATTGAAAGTGAAGTAACTTGTTGTACATAAGTTAGAGGCATATATCATACAAATACAAAATCAAGAGAGTTAGAACTTACATTATTTGTTATTTGAAAGTTAGCATTGGCAGTATTGCCTTGATTACCACCAAAATAGACACTGTTGGTGTTAGAAAGCTGAATATTAGCTTCTACACCAACAGTTTGTGCTGCGATGTTGTAGGTTAGGTTTGCATTCGCGCCATCAACACCACCCTGATTGAACAATATTTGTTGATTGGCACCAGGAGTGCTGGGGCGGCGAACTTGAATACCGATTTCGCCACCAGAACTCATTATTGACCTCTATTAGTAGTTAGCAGCTTGACCTGAGATAGATACAACAGCATGGGCTGTAGCATTAGCTGAGTTGGCTGAAATCACCAATGAGCAAGCATTGTTGGCCAAGTAAAGATACTTGTTACCATTTGCATCCTGTGGTAACCAAGAGAACTGGGTGTTACCAAACAGGTTGATCATTGATAAAGCTACAAGGTTACCAGAGTTAGCAGGGACATTGACCTGACAAAGCTGTGTAATCTGACCACCCACATTCAAAGAGAATGTGACCAAATGGTCTATTGTGTCATTACTTGTTGCAACAAGTGTTTCAATCTTAGTTCCATTTGTACCACCCTGAACTAAGTTTGTTGTAGTTGTTACAGCCGCATTTACTAGGCCAAAGCTTAGTATAGATTGTGGAAAAAATGGTTGAAAAGAAAATGCCATAGATAAATCCTCTTGGTATTACAATATTATTTAGTCTATTACAACACTCCACTGAAAAGTGTGTAATATGTTGGGATTGGATACACATAAAATGCTATATTGGCCTGTGTAGAACCATTTGCAGAAGCCTGAACAGTCAGTCCTGCAGAGTTATTAAAGTTCAGATTTGCATTAGCTAAAACAACTGTTCCATTTGCATAGACATCAACCTGATAAGCACCACCACCGCCACCCGGAGGCACTCTGGTATCAATAACTACATTACCATTAGCATTGTAGCTGACTGCGATATTAGAGTTGTTACCAGATACAACACCAGTTAGAACAGCGGCAGCATTCACATTTAAAGATATATTTGCTTGCGTGCTGCCATTAGCCGCAGTATAGACATTGATGTAAGAAGTATTATTGAAGTTGATATTAGCATTTGTAAGAACTGATGTACCATTAGCATAAACATCAACCTCATAAGCTCCACCTCCTCCAGGAGGAACTCTTGTATCAATAACCACATTACCATTAGCATTGTAAGAAATATTGATGTTAGAAGTATTTCCTGAAACTACACCCAACAATATAGCTGCCATATTAGCAACTATAGAGATATTGGATTGCAATGCACCATTAGCAGCAGCTACAACATTTGATGTAGTGGTACCAAGGAAGTTTATATTGGCTGTAGCAACAACCAATGCACCACTATTATATGTTGTTGTATTGGGTGATATTAGTGTTGGAATATTAGCTGTGGCAATATTAGCCAATGTTGTAATAGATAAATTGCCTGCTGTTATATTTTGAGTAACACCCAGATTACCTGTAAAAGTATTCTGTGTTACTTTCAGATTGCCTACATTGGCTATGTTAGCTGCTACATTCAAAGTTGCAGAAATATTGATATTGGCAGCTGAAAGATTGCCTACAGTAACATTTTGAGTAACAGATAAATTTCCTGTTGCGGTATTTTGAGTAACTAAAACATTTCCAGCATTTGCTATATTTTGTGTAACACTTGCATTAGCTGTTGAAATATTTCCAAATGTAGCATTTTGAGTGACACCTAGATTACCAGTAAATGAATTTTGCGTTACAAGCAAATTACCCGTATTTGAAATATTGGCAGCAACATTCAAAGTAGCTGATACATTAACATTAGCAGCAGAAATATTGCCAGCAGTAGTATTCTGGGTAATAGACAGATTACCTGTTACAGTATTCTGGGTAACCAAAACGTTGCCTGCATTAGCTATGTTCTGTGTTACACTAGCATTTGCCGTAGATATATTACCAAAGGAAGCATTCTGAGTTACAGATAGATTTCCCGTGAAAGAGTTCTGTGTTACGAGTAGATTGCCTGTATTAGAGATATTAGCACTAACATTGAGACTTACAACATTAGCATTACCAGCCACAACATTTTGTGTGATGGTAAGATTACCGGTGAAAGAGTTCTGTGTTACTAATAAATTACCAACATTGGTAATGTTAGCAGATACATTCAAACTGATAACATTCATACTGCCATTGACAGTTAGAATATTAGCATTATAATCAAATATTAGATTTGGTGAAGCACCATCCACACCACCTTTGTTATAGATAATCTGCTGGTTAGCACCAGGAGTTGATGGTCTTCTGTGATATAAAAAATCAGCCATTATAGCACCGCATAATAAGCGATATATCCTGAACCTACAAGAGGAGCAGTATTTATTGCTGTTTGTAAGATATTAGAGTTCATTGCTACATTGGCCTGTGTTGTACCATTAGCAGTAATGAATACATTTATCAGAGAAGTATTATTGAAGTTTAGATTTGCATTCGCTAGAACAGAACTTCCATTTGCATAGACGTCTACTTCATAACTTCCGCTACCTCCATTTACTGCAGCAGTATTAACAGAAAAGGCTATATTTGCCTGACCAGAACCATTAGCTGTAGCAGATACATTTATGGTAGCTGTATTATTGAAGTTTATATTAGCATTAGCTAAAACGATTGTTCCATTGGCATAAACAGCAACTAGATTAGCAGCCTGACCAGCATAGGTATAGGCAGCAGCACCAAGAGACAATGCTGTTTGAGCAATACTATTCACCCAGGCTACAGCATTAGCAGTAGCAGCATTACCAATATCAGTTGAAGTAATACTGTCTATAAGTTGAGTAACACCCTGCTGCGATGTAGTAGCAATATCAACATTGAAAGCTACATTAGCTTGTGTTGAGCCATTCGCACTAGCATAGACAGTTATGAATGATGTATTGATGAAGTTTAAGTTAGCATTTGTAAGAACAGAAGTACCATTAGCATAGACGTCTACTTCATAGGCACCACCACCGCTACCAGGAGGTAATCTAGTATCAATAACAACATCACCATTAGCATTGTATGTTACATTGATATTACTTGTATTGCCTGATACAACTCCTTCTAAGATTTGAGAAATATTAGCTACAAATGAAATGTTACTTTGATTGGTTCCATTTGCTGCTGCAACAACATTAACTGTGGCTGTATTGTTAAAGTTAACATTAGCTGTAGATAGAACTACTGTACCATTGGCATAGGTAGCAGTATTTGGTGATTTCAATGTAGGAATATTGGCGGTGGCTAAATTAGCTATAGCAGAAATAGTTATATTAGCAGCAGAAATATTACCAGCTGATACATTTTGAGTAATACCCAGATTACCTGTAAAAGTATTCTGAGTAACAAGTAGATTACCAGTATTTGAAATATTGGCAGCAACATTCAAAGTAGCACTAACATTGACATTAGCTGCTGAAATATTACCAGCAGTAGTATTTTGTGTAATAGACAAATTACCAGTTGATGTATTCTGGTTGATTGTGATATTACCCGTTACCACATTTTGTGATACAAGAATATTGCCAGCATTACTAATGTTTGCACTAACATTGATGTTTGCTACATTGATATTGCCAGCAGAAATATTTTGAGTAACAGACAGATTACCAGTAGCAGTATTCTGTGTAACGATAATATTGCCAGTATAGATATTCTGTGTTACAAGGATATTACCAGCATTTGAGACATTGGCAGATACATTTATATTAGCAACGTTGATATTGCCAGCTACTACATTTTGTGCAATAACTAGATTACCAGTAGCTATATTTTGAGTAACAAGCAAATTACCAACATTAGCAATATTAGCTGCAACATTTAGACTTGTAACATTCAATACATTAGCATTATAATCAAATGTTAGATTTGGTGAAGCACCATCAACACCTCCCTTATTGAAGATAATCTGTTGATTGGCTCCAGGAGTAGAAGGTCTCCTTACTCTCCAATTCATATCACCAACTGACATTTAGACTCCTCCACCATAGGTGTATACAACTGGATCTGGTATTACTGTACGCACTGCTGTGCCAACTCCAATAAAGACATTGGCAAACTCAGCATTACCTCCTATAGTATTTTGTGTTATTGAAAGATTACCACTGAATGAATTTTGAGTAACCAACAAATTACCAGTATTGGCTATATTCTGAGTTACACTTAGATTAGCAGTAGAGATATTACCAAAAGAACCATTCTGAGTAACAGACAGATTACCTGTGAAAGAATTCTGTGTTACCAATAGGTTGCCGACATTAGCAATATTAGCAGCTACATTCAATGTCGCACTAACATTAACATTGGCTGCTGAAAGATTACCAACGGTAGCATTTTGAGTTACTGATAGATTACCGGTGAAAGAGTTTTGAGTAACAAGTAAATTGCCCGTATTACTAATATTTCCAGACACATTCAATGAAACCAAATTCATTGTTGTGTTTATAGCAAATGAGATATTAGCCTGAGTAGAGCCATTTGCTACAGCAAAGGCATTGATTGAAGTAGTATTGATTACATTTAGATTAGCATTAGCAAGAACTACAGAACCATAAGCATATACATCAACTTCATATGCTCCGCCACCACCATTACCAGAACCAGGTGGCAAACGAGTATCAATAACTGCATCACCATTGCCTGCATATGTAACAGAGATATTTGATACATTTCCTGCTACAATACCCATCAATATCTGGGCAATATTAGCTACAAATCCTACATTAGCCTGTGATACATTAGCTGCATTGGCACTAGCACTAACATTCACGGTTGCCGTGTTGATAAAATTTAGATTTGCATTAGCAATAACAATCGTACCATTAGCATATACACCAACCAGATTAGCTGCCTGACCAGCATATGTATAGGCACTTGCTCCCAATGAAAGAGCTGTTTGGGCTATTGAGTTGACCCAGGCTACAGAGTTTGCTGTAGCTGCATTTCCAGTATCTGTAGAAGTAATAGAATCAATAAGTTTAGTAATACCTTGTTGTGTTGTATTAGCAATAGCAACGTTGAATGAAATATTGGCCTGTGTTGAGCCATTGGCATGAGCATTGATAGTTACAGATGGACTATTGACAAAGTTTAGATTGGCATTAGCCAGGACAGAAGTTCCGTTGGCATAGACATCAACTTCATAGTTACCACCGCCACCTCCTGGAGGCAATCGAGTATCTATAACAACGTTACCATTAGCATTGTAAGAAATGTTGATATTAGAGCTGTTTCCAGTTACAACACCTGCCAAAATGGCAGCCATATTTGGCACAACAGATATATTTGATTGTGTTGTTCCATTAGCAGCTGCAACTATATTTGATAGGGCCGTGCCAAGAAAGTTTAGATTAGCTGTAGCAACAACCAATGTTCCACCATTGAATACTTCTGTATTTGGTGATATTAGTGTTGGGATATTAGCAGTAGCTATATTAGCTAAAGTTGTGACAGAAAGATTACCTGTAAAAGTATTCTGTGTTACTTTCAGATTACCAACATTAGCTATATTAGCTGCTACATTTAAAGTAGCACTAACATTGATATTAGCAGCGCTAATATTTCCTGCTGTTAGATTTTGGGAAACTCCAAGATTTCCAGTAAAAGAGTTCTGTGTAACTAATAGATTACCAGTATTTGAGATATTAGCACTGACATTCAGATTAGCAACATTGGCATTACCAGCTATTATATTCTGAGTAATGGTAAGATTACCAGTTGCTAGATTTTGAGTAACTGTGACATTACCAGCGAATAGATTTGCTACAGTATTGATAGTAGCTGAAACATTGATATTTGCTGCTGATAGATTACCAACAATTGCATTCTGTGTAATAGATATATTACCAGTAGCTATATTCTGAGTGGCAGTAATATTTCCAGCAACAATATTAGCAGCAGTATTGATAGTTGCTGAAGCATTGATGTTGGCGGTAGTGATATTACCAAATGATGCATTTTGGGATACTGATAGATTGCCAGTAACAGCATTACCTGTAACTGTTAGAACATTATTACCATAATCATAGGTCAGATTAGCATTCGCGCCATCAACTCCATGTTGATTGTACAAAATCTGAGTATTGGCACCAGGAGTACTATGCCTTCTTGTTCTTGAATTAATATCACCTACACTCATCAAACTCCCCCACACATAGCATAAACATCAGAAGAAATAGACAATACATTGATGGTTATCTGTGTTATGTTAGGTGTAAATGTAACATTTGCCTGGGTTGATCCATTGGCTGTCAATACTAGATTAGAAGCAAAGCTATTCAAAAAGTTCAGCTGAGCATTGGCTAGAACTAATGCACCATTAGCATAAGCATCTACTTCATATTGTGCATTACCACCAGAACCACCATTAGCAACTATTCTGGTATCAATACCAACATTACCATTAGCATAGTAGGTAATAGCTACATTTGAAGCATTAGCAGATATAACACCCGTCAATACTGCAGCTGCATTAGTATTTAGAGATATGTTAGCCTGAGTTGAACCATTAGCAGAAGTATAAACATTGATGTAAGAGGTATTATTGAAATTTAGATTTGCATTAGCTAGAACAGAAGTTCCATTAGCAAAAACATCAACCTCATAAGCTCCGCCACTTGTCAAACGAGTATCAAGTACAACATTACCATTAGCATTATATGTTACATTAAGATTTGAACTGTTACCAGATACAACACCAGTTAGTACAGCGGCTGCATTTACATTCAATGAAATGTTTGATTGATTAGTTCCATTGGCTGCTGCATAAACATTTACATAAGAAGTATTGTTGAAGTTTATATTAGCAGTTGATAAGACAACTGTTCCATTGGCATAGGTAGCCGTATTTGGAGATTTCAATACAGGTATATTTGCTGTAGCAATATTGGCCAAAGTTACAACAGATAGATTGCCAGTAACCAAATTTTGAGATACTGCAACATTACCAGCATTTGCTATATTACCAGATACATTCAAAGAAACAAGATTTGCTGTCGTATTCAGGTTGAATGATACATTTACCTGTGTAGAACCATTTGCTACAGCAGAAGCATTGACTGATATAGTATTGATGAAGTTTAGATTAGCATTGGCTAGAACTAATGCACCATAAGCAGATATATCTACTTCATAGTTACCACCACCAGCAGGTATTCTTGTATCAACAACTACATCACCATTAGCATTATAGGTAATATTGACGTTTGAAGTATTACCAGAAACAACTCCTTCAAGAATTTGTGCCTGATTTGCTACAAAAGATATATTACTCTGACCAGTACCATTGGCTATAGCGACTACATTCACGGTTGCCGTGTTATTGAAGTTTATATTTGCATCAGCAAGAACCAATGTTCCGTTAGCAAAAGTAGCTACAGTATTAGATCCAGCATTTGCCTTCACATAAGCAGAGTTGGCTGTAGTTGAGGCTGTTTGTGCAAGACCATTTGCAACATTGGCTTCAGCATAGGCGGCATTGGCCTGAGAATAAGCAGCATTTGCTTCATCATATACAGTGCCAACTATGGCAGAAACATTGGCGTTAAAGGCAATATTAGCCTGATTAGCCGCATTAGAAGTAATAGCTACATTTATGGTGGCTGTGTTATTGAAGTTTACATTTGCATTTGCTATTACAACAGAACCATTAGCTAAAACATCAACCTGATAGTTGTCATTGTGGAATGTTGTATCAATATATACATTTCCACCAGAATCAAATACAGATACATTAGATATGTTGCCAGATAATACACCAGATAAAATAGCAGCTTGATTAGCCTGGAATGATACATTAGCCTGATGTGTACCATTGGCTGCAGCCACTACATTAATAGAAGAAGTATTATTAAAGTTGATATTGGCATTAGCCAGTACCAAAGACCCATTGGCAAATGTAGCAACAGTGTTGGCAGCAGAGTTAAGAGCAGCAGGATTAGCTGCAGCCAAAGCTTCATTAGCTGTTGTTGAGGCATTCTGTGCTATTAAGAGAGCCTGTTCAGCTATTGATAGACCTTCAGCATTGGTCAAAGTTACATTTATTCTGGTGCCTGGACCTGGCATTTATTATCCCTGAGGTGGAGTATCAATAAAAGAGTTAGAGTTAGGCATCCATGGTGTTCCGGCCAAAACTCCTGCTTGTGCAGGCAATCCATTAGCTGGTGGAGTAATGTTACTGATACCTGGTCTCATATATAGAATGCCTTCAAGTATTCTTGTTGTAAGATTTGAGGCATCCATCATTGTTAGGTCATAGAAATACCTACCAGCTCTGATATTGGATGTTGTAGCCGCATTTAATGTAACTGTTGTATTACCATTCGTTGCATTTGTTATTTGAATGATAAAATTACCAGTTGTATTTGAGGTATAGTAAGATGTCTTGAATGAGCCAAAGAAAACATAGTTAGCAATGTTGACAGGAGTCCCATCAGCATTGTTAAAATTCATAGCTACAGACCAATCAGATCCCTGATTGATGAATAGATCAGAATAGTTAACCCCAGAGCTTACATCAAAGGTAAGAGAAACACTACCCATTTGTTACTCTTTCTTGAGGTCTATAATTTCCTCAACTCTTTGAACTACAGCATTTGCTACAGCATCAACTTTGTTTTCTATTGCTCTAACATCCTGAACAATAACATTTGCCATTGCTTCTACATTTGCTTCAACTTTTTCAACAAAAGCTTCTACTTTTGGTGAAACTTCTGCAATGACATTTTGAACAGCTACTTCTGCAACCTTAACTTCTGCCTCAACAGCCTGTACTACATCCTTCAGAACATTAATAGTTTTGAAAGTAAGAAATGTAGAGTAGTCTTGCTGCAACAGAACTATAGCACCATTAGCAAGAGTCCAGATTTGACTCCCAGGTTCGTTAACAGCATCTACTGATTTACCATCAAGTGTGATTTTCATAAGCCAGTCTCCATGTTTATACTCTATTTATAAGAGAGGAGAAGAGAAGACTGGCTTATTATCTCAAAATAATGAAATCAACCAATGCCAAAAATTTTCTATAGCAACCAGAATATTATGAAAGAATGAGGTTGGTTGGGGCTGCTGGGGTTGACTCACGGAGAAAGGTAATAGTGGATGATTCAATACCCACTGTACCTCCTTGTGCAACGACAGCCAGACCCAAAGTATGATTACCTGTTGGTAAGCTTGTGAATGTGCTCACCATTTCCAGATTCAAAGTATTGGCATAACCAATAGGAACACTAACTGCTGGCAATGAATCAATATAAACAGTAACACCAACCATGGCATTTGCTGCATCAAAAGCAGTATTGTCTGTATTGAGTGTTGGATTTGTCCATTCAAGGACATGAGGATTTGTTACCATTTATATCTCCTTTTTAACCTACTTTGGTGAGAACTATGTAACTATTAGCATTCACTATTAGAGTATTAGCAGCTGATATTAACTGACCGAAACGAGGGCCAAATGTTCCCTTAGTAACAACACTCACAATTCCACCAAAGAGCATCACAACCATGAATGTTGGAGGATCTGAATTATTTTGAATTTGAGTAGACATACCAAATTCAACATCATGAAGATTACCATCATATATCCAATATGAACTACTTGCTGTTGTACCAGCATTACCAGAAGCAAAATCTAACTTCCAACCACCGGCATTATTTGCGGAATATTGAATATACAATGCTCCTCTCATTTCATAAATACCATTTTCATTAAGATTGACAGTTAATCCCTGAATAGGAGTCATTGTTGTATTGCTTGTCCAGTTTTGAGTAACAGACTGGACACCAGCTATAGCTGTTGTTACACGAGTCACACTATTTGATAATGGACTTGAATTTGCCTGAACAGCACCAGATATATGGAAACCACCGGTATCATCAGTCCAATAATCTGGATAGTTCTGATTAGTTAAGAACGAAGTAGTAAGGAGTGAAATACCACTAGGAGCAGTATTTCCTACAGGATTGGTATAGACTGTGATCTGACTTCCAAATTTGATATCAAATGTTGCATATGCATTACCATTCGTCACACCAGCATATACAGAAAGAGCACTATTTGCTTCTTGATAAACTGCTATAAATGCGTTGCTTCTTTGTGAACCTATAGAGTTCCAACTAATAGTAGTTCCAGGACCAATCAAGACTCGATAACCTGATGATGTAGTATAAGTATCATTAAAAATGCCTTCAATAATCATACTAGCATTTGAAGCAGGAACTGAAGCTATCTTGTAATAGGTATTACCACCAGAATTATTAGCAGAAAATATATTGAAACCAAGAGTGTATATACTCTGACCAGCATTAAAGGCTGTTGTATTGGCTATAGCACCATTATTACCTACATTACCAAATGCTATGCCTCCAATACCAAGGATATTATTTCCATCAGTAGTTACGATAGTATTATATGATTGAGCAGAATTTGCTGCTACCTGAAAGGTATTGGCGACATTATTAAACATAATATCAGCAAATTCTGTAGAAGTTCTTTCCATCAATATATGAGAACTATCATCAGAAAATTGACCAAATCTTAGAATAAATGTATTTGATACTGTTGAAAGATTAGCCTGGAATACGGCAGAACCTTCAACCAACATGCCACCAGTTGCAACAATAGTACCTAGATTTGCATTACCACCAGGACCAATATTCCAAGTATTATTAGCATCCAAATTAATCTGGTTGGTCACATTCATTGTGTTAAGTAGACCAGTACCAAGATTATAGGTAGTAACTCCCAATAATGTTACATTCGCATTATTGATCCAGGCATTCTGACTGACATAGATATTACCTGTATTTGAAATAAACAGGCTATTACCAACATTGATTGTAGCTTTCTGATTAAAAAATGGGATCGTAATAGCAGGAGTATTAGCAAGATTATTACCAGTGAAAGCAACATATCCGGCTACATTCACATTCTGAGCAGTCAAAATACCAGTTGAAATGACATTAGGACTTTGAACGGTATTTGCTACCTGTACCAATACAGTATTTGTTGGGAATGATACAGAGTTACCAACAGAAACCAAATTACCTTGATTTTGAATAGAACCAGTTGTTAGCTGCTGTGATAAAGTTACATTACCAGAAACAGATAGCACTGTACCAGTATTAGTCAATATTAGGAATGTTCCATTGGCTAGAGTTATGCTGCCATTATCTGCATAAAACAAACCATTGCGTAGCTGATTGATAGCATTGGCAAGATTGTTTGTATTTATTAGCCAATCTTGAAAAGTATTTGATGTTCCTAATATTGAAAGATTACCATTACTCATATAATATCGCCTCTTGCTCTAGCAAATCTTTTCAAAGCAGATTGACGACAACGTTCTCTTGTTTCATTGCTTCTTTTCTTACCAAGATTAGATAAACTTGATTTACGTTTGCTTTCTTCTTTATGATGTCTACCTAACATACCATTATTGGGTATCCAATTGCCTTCTTCAAATCTAATACGAATAGTGTTAGATATTTGTTGTTTTGTTTCTTCATCACGAGGTCTAGATATTTTTCCAAAACCTCCCTTACCACCAGGTACAATATTATAAACTTTTCCTTTATGTTCCTCTAACCATTTTTCCGTTACAAGTTCGGCTTCAGCCAAATATGCATTTTTTTCTGAATCAAAATATGCAATCACTTCAACATCAAAAATTTTTCTTCCATATTTTCTCAAGGCTCTCCAAATATAATCACCAGAACCACAATATTTATCAATATATTCTATAGTTCCAAAATTTGGATCATCGGTAGCGTGAACACCAATGTAAAACTTCTTATTCTTTAGATTTGTAGATTTGTAAAGTGTATAAAACATTAAGGTATGCTCTTTTCATCAACACCTAGGTACTTAGCAAGTTTCTTCAACAAATCTTTCTTTTCTTCCAATTCGCAATTGGGTTGATCTGTCTTATCATCATAATCTTTAGCTTGTCTAAGCAACTTCAGAAACTCTTCAAACTGTTCCTTTGTTGGTCCATTATATTGCGGAACAACATTTGCAATTGGTGGCCAAGTTGCAAAAGTAATATTACTGGTTGTAATAGGAACAACATCAGTTGGGATCTGTGGTGGTATTGCCCAAGGATAAATTCCTGGCATTGTATTACTTGAACCAGTAACAGACTCTCTAGGATCCCAACTTGGCCATATAGCAGTATTACTAGTCAAAGTATATTGCCTCAAAAAATAATCACTAATCACAGAATAGGAACACATTATCTCTTCTCCAACAACATTCTCAACATATCTTTAATCTCATTAACATCACTTCTCAATCTTTGCAGTTCTTCTTCTCTATTTCTTTCTTTTTCTAGGTTCTCAAACATTACTTGATGTCTTCTCATAGCAGAGGTATCTGTATTTATGACAGCCTTGCTATGAGAATCTTTGATCAAATTTTTATGTCCTTCAACTTTATAGAACATTTTATCCTGCCGGATATGCTATGCACTGCATTGATTGAACAACTGGACATACTGTTGTATCACTAGCATACAATACAATCTTTATGGCAAAATACTGGAACTGGCCACCCAAAGGATACTGAACACCATTCCACTGATAACTTAGAGTACCAGATGGCAAACCATTTGGACCAAGAGCAGGACAATATTCTAGTGCAACTGGTGTTAGCTGATCTGGTGAATTCACCGAATTAACTGATGTCATTTGAATCCAAGGAACATTAGCAAAAGCCTGAGTATCTGTGGCTGAAAGAACTTTGTAATAACATAGAACATTGGTTCCAACAGGCATTATAGCACTCAAATAAACTCTTAGATCACCAGCAGCCATACCTGTTGCTAGAGCAATTTTGCGTGTAATATATCTTGTGATACCATTACCACCAGAAGGAGCATTTTCACCAGCCACAACAGCAGTAGCATTTTGTGGTGCACCTGGCTCAGAAATAGTGATTGTTGGGGCAACACTATAACCAGCACCCGGATCTGTTACAGTAATGAATGATACTTGATTGCCACTCATCACCATTACATTAGCTTTGGCCTGAATACCACCAGTCAAATCAGGTACACCAATCGTAACTACAATATTATTAGCATTGATATGGTTGCCACCATTTGTTACTGAAATATTTTCTTGATTGATCTGACCAGAGTTAATAATGTTGGTCATTGCTATACCAGATAACATTTCAGTATTAAACATTGGAGACAAATCTGGATTTTGTGTCTGGAATGAAATTTGACACAAAATACTATTAGCATTACCTGGGAAGATCAAACGTCTCTTTGTGCTATTAACTGAAGAAATAGCCAAATCCTGACCAAAATCCCATATTGTGCCTGGTGTAACCTGTGTATAGGATATATCAGGAGCAAAAGTATTAGCCAATACAGTTAATAGTTTATAGGTCAATTCACAAGGTGAAAATGATACATCACTACTATTCAAAATGATATCATCATATGGTGTAAAGTTTGTAATAGGCTCTATACCAAAAGTAAAAGATACTGGTTGAGTATTAAACTGAGCCTTATTCAATACAAACATTAACATTTGATTTGGAATGGCTGTCCAGGTAGAAGCATTCTGTGATTTGAAGAATGAACCTATTGAAGGTTGAGATGAAATTCTTCTTGTTCCATTAGCTCCGCCGGTACTAATATCTGTTTCACCAAGTGTAGCAATATACACTTCATAATCTGGGCTTTCACTATACAATACAATAGCATATTCTGTAGCTGGTTGTAGATAGACTGGATCTGGGAATGCAAATTTGGTAAGAGTTTGATTATTGTTAACCAAAGAACCAACATTAATACTATCTGGAGTTGTAGATACAGCTATTTGATTAAAATCAACTGTGGATGTTGCTATAATATTGCTGGTTGGAATACCATTATTAACTTCAACAATACTCAACTGAACAGGAAATTTTGGAGAATTACCTTCAGGTATTGCATTAAACCAAATATCTACACTTGAAATGAACACGCCATAATTTGTTTGTTGTGATGTTGGTGTTGGTGTATAGAAAGTCTGTGATATAGGACTTACAGAAAATGTGCCAGTATACTGTGTTAGATTGGCGCCATTATAAACACCATTAGCAGCAACATTAGCAGCTAGTTGAGAAAATACTCCAGCATAAGTCGTATTTGGTCCTGGAGAAGCAACAACTACCTGTGTTTGAACAGAAGGAGTTGTATGATAATAATCAGCAGCAATTGCTTTTTGTTGAGCAGCAGTTAGACCAGCTGGTTCAATAGGAGTAGCTGGAGTTGAAACTCCTGCACCCAAATAACCTTGTGAAGTATAAGCACCTACTGCTGACATTGTAGCATTAGGATCATCCACAATGATACTATCCGTGATCTTGAAGACTTGTTTTCCAGATGGAAACTGAATAGTTGAGGTTTCTGGTAGCTGGAAAATACCAGCCAAGCGGCTAACTGAGTCAACATTAGCATAACCAATACTGTATGTTGTATTACCATCAGGTCCTGGAGAGAATGTTGTATTGGTATATAACAAACTCCAGTTATTAACAACATTAGAAACTGTTAGAATCCTTCCCTGTTGTCCCAATCCTTGACCTGATGTTAAGAATAATGTATTTCCAACTGCGTCTGCAGGAGCAGGACCAGAAATCATTACACAATTAGCATTTGGAATAGCATACACATTTGTTATTTCAGCCATACCACTACGATGATCATACTGACTAACCAAAAACTTGACTGATGGAATTTCTAAATCATATACTGGTGCATTTAGAGGAAACTTATTTCCAATAACAGGATTGTTAGCACTTACAACCTTATTGCCACCACTCAAATACAACCAGGCCTGAGTATTGGCTGTTGATGTACTATTTGAACGCATATGTCCTAATAATGGATATACAGTCAATACTTTATCAGCATTATTATAATAAACAACCTGACCTTCAAAAGTAGCATTACCTGCAACTGCAGCTGACGTATTTGGTCCTTGATATACTATAGAACCAGGAACATAATCAGTAGCACCAAGACTATTGGCACCAATAGGAGATATATTAACACTCAAATAATTTTCATTGATATAAACAGCGTTATTTGAACCTGTTATAACAGTTGCAAAAGCATGAGTAGTATTACAATATAATCTTGATCCTTCTCCCAAATAAGTTCCGTATATAGTTGTAGCAATATTAGCATTATCTGGTACTAACTTTGAACCTCTTTGAGTAAAGTTATCAACATTTACATCACCAAAAAAGAAGTGTGCCAAACGATCTGGTCTAAGATTTTCAGCACGAAAATCTATTTCACGTGCACGCATGAAAGGAATAACTTGGTTATTAACTGTAGAAGAACCAATAGTTGTTTGTATTGATGTTGTTACATTTGCCATAATATTAGCCGACAATCAGACCAGTGGTATTTAGAACAGTAGAAGAACCAGTTGAAGGAATATATTGCTGTAACAATCCCTGTGCTGCCAAAGCAGAAGCACTCTGGATAATCTTTGAAGGTACTGGGAACCATTGACCATTTGGAGCTAATAGACCCCACCCAGTGGCAGTTTTCTCTAAGATTACGCAAGGAGAACCATAATACAATACTCCAGCAATACCATCACCATAACCAAATTCACCAGCTAGATTAAAGTTCAAAGCATTACCATACGTGTATGCCCAGGTTGCCATAGGATAGCAATAGGTAATCTTACCTGCCACAGCTGAAGCATATGCTCCGGCTGGTGGTGGAGGAGTTGCTGGCTTAGGCTGTGTGGTTGTAGTTGCAGGAACCAAATTAGCCTTATTTGTTGATGGTGCGGTAACTACTGGTGCTGGTGGCTTTGGTGCTGGTGGAGTAGCTGTTACTGGTGGCACATCAACTGTTGGACCAATAATCTGTGGTAGTATGCTATCACTATACCAATAATCTGTAGTTGGCCACATAGCCACCTGACCTTGGAATTGCCCAAAGGCATATGGCTGAATCTGAGTAAAATCTGATGCAGCATTTTGCACTATAACAGGTGTTTCTGTATAAGCCAATGACCAGGTTCTTTGATTTTCATTAGCAGGACCAGTATTGCTCTGGAATACAAATGATAGAGGAGTGATGCCTTGATAGGCAGTCATTCTACCATTATTGATACTACACAACAAGTCTTGATTGGTGGTATCTGCTACACTAAAATCAACAAAGGAATCAGTAACTATACCAAATTGTTCCTTGGCTGTTGTTCCATTTTGATATAGAACTGTTTGTTGGGTAGCCTGTTGTTCAAGCTGATTCAAAGATACATAATATTCAAGGTGACTGATACGAGCATCTAATGCTCCAATATCAGACATTGTATAACGTTTGTTCTCTACATAATTCAAAGTAACATTAGCAGCAAGATATGTATATTGAGGAACATTGATTACATATAGAGTCATTGCTCCAGATTCATCTGGTGGAGTTGCTGGCTGTAATGAAGGTACTCCAGAAATAATATCGAACTGTCTATTTTTGGTCAATATCAACTTATCAATACGAGGTAGATAATATTGATATGTCAACACCATTGAATCATCTGGTTGTGGTAAAGATAAACCAGTTAGACTAAATGATTGAATATTTGCCAAATAACCTGGTGTTCTGGTTGGTCTGAAATCTATTACGTCTCTAAGATTAACTGCTGGGAAAGAAGGAGATACATATACAGGAATAGCATTATTAGCATAGTCACTAGCGCTATAACTATCTGCGCTAAAGAAGCCATTAGTAACACTATGTGCATAATAAGTAAGCATTACAACAGTCTGACCTGCTGGAGGAGTAGCACCAGGATTCAATATCAGCCCACCATGATCATAATAGTTATCTCTTTGACCAGAATCAAATGAATACCTTGATGTAATATCTATAGCATTTGTTACATTAGGCATGAAACTTGAGTTACCAGAATCATAAATCTTAATGATTTGAGTTACGTCTGGTACACCCATTCCCATTCTGACACCAGGAATTTTTGTTATATCTGGATAACTACTAAACCAAACAAAACCATTTGTAGTATCTACCCATACACTACCAGCATTAACAGTACCAATAACATTTTGACCATTCAAATAACTATCAGTTACTCTCAAAACTGTATTGGCAGTATTTCCTACTAATGTCTTAGTTCTACGGAAGTTTACAGAAGCATTAGTATCTTCTACTGTTAAAATAACATCAGCCAGGAAATTTCCTGTAGTAATAGACTTAATAGTAACACTAGTTGATGAAGTTTGATATACTCCATTACCACCAGGATTACCATTAATATCCCAGCTCAATACTGCGCCATTGGCAAGATTAGCTGTTTGGTTATTACGCACAACCACAAAGAAGTTTTCAGCAGCAACAATATTTGTAAGATATTGATTAGTTAAACCAAATGTATATTGTTGAGCACTTGTCAAACCAGAACCTGTTCCTATTGTAGCATTACCAGAAGTAAATGCCACATTTGTCAAAGTTAATCTGGTTATATATGTTACGTTAGCATAAGTATTCTGTGCCACAAAAGTTTGTGGCAAAGGGAAATCTAATCTATTAAAGTTGGTGCTAAAGAGAACTGTATTACCATATGTATCTTTACCACCATTAATAGAAATATCCATGACAGGATATTGACCTGCCTGAGCATTTTGGGTATAGAATACATTACCAGCTGCTGTATTTGAAGGAGCAGCCACAAACCCATTAATGTCCTTAATACCAAACTGCAATGATAGTTGAGAAGTAGTATCCAACAACTGAGTAGTTGGTCTATTCAAATAGCCTACCTTACTTGTAGCATTATAACTAACAATAGTTCTCACATCACCAGAAGAATTACCAGCCAATACCGTCATTGTTACATTAGCAATAGCATTAGCAGAGGTAGTAAATGTTGCTGGTAGATTAACAGAAGTCGTATTAGAAGAAAGAGAGCTAGCATTTACAATAATTGGTGTTAGATTTACATCCAACAAATAAGCCAACCAATTATTTGCTCCATTATATTCTATATCTCTAATCTTTGTTGTACCAATCTTTGTATTCTGATAGGCCTGAGAGTTTGTAGTATTGACATTTCCAGAAGGAACTATATGAACATCCATTTGTCCAAAGTTGCCTGTATTGAAACCAACAACATTACCAGAATAAACATTTGTCACACCAACATAGTTACCAAACTCTAATGATAGATTATAATCTGCGCTTGTATTAGTAGAACGAGCCTTTGGTTCATTCATTTTTGATGCGGCTATAGTCTGAAACTCATAACCATCAACATAAGCCTTACCTGGTCCAATACTCAAAATTATATTATTTGAATTTATAGTATCATCAATAGCAGATACTATGAATGGATTGACAGTAAAATCTCCATCAGCATCATAGGTTCTTTGGGCTAACTGATTATCAATACTACCAAGGACAGGATACTCTACCTGATTTGTAATGACACCATTCTCAACTCTTAATAATTCAAAAAACTGACTATCATCAGTACTTGACAAATCTCTTATAGCTAAAATGAGTTCAAACTGAAATCTATCTGCTCCTGGCGCCTGATAATTGAAAGAACCTTGTGCAGGATCTAACAAAGAACTATCCTGAGCTGATGTTACAATATCCTGATTGATTTGCAATCCTACTCTACAGGAAGGGAATGCTGTTAAAGAACTTAGAACAACAGTTTGTTGAGGGACATATACAAAATAACCATCAACATAAAATACACCTTCATTAATAGACGCTATAGCTGCCTGACTAGTAGCATTAGGTGATACTAGAGTAGCTAATGATGAACCATTAGATATTTGTATCTGAGATCCATCAGCAAAAGTATTGGCTGATAGATATTTGACAATCAATGCTCCCTCAACTGTATTACTAGATACACTATCATCAGTTGCTATTACAACAGCAAGAGTATTAACATTACCAACTGGATTGATAATCTGTTCATCAGCAAAACTTGACAGAGTAATATTATCATTAGATACTAGTTGAATAGACAAAACACTATTATCAAATGTAATATGGCCACCCTGAACAGGACTGCCATTTTCAAATAGGAAATTGCCAATCTGTGATAACTGATAAGTTAACAAAGATTGTATTTGATTGAGTTCTCTTGATTGTACTGCTTGACCGGGCTTGAATAGAACCTGTAGATAATCTTTTAGAATCTCTGCCTGAGTATCATCAAAATAAGGAGCGCTATTTTGGAAAACCTGAACTATGCCATTATTTGCTGTCATTTTAGAAACTCAACACTACCCTACACAGTTCTGTCTGGCTCAATCCTCTTGTTATTGGAAGAGTATTGTTTATATAAAGTATCTTGCCTGTAAATAACTGTATATCAGGCGAAGTTAGAATAAATGCTGTCACTGGTTTTGTTTGAATTGTCCCAACGATTGGTGCGTTCTGTGTAAATGTTCCTGTAAGATTATTTAGCCAGAGAAAGTTGTTTACATTATCCCAATAAACAACAGTTGCAGAGAAGGTAGCATTGGCTAAAGTTACGCCTTGATAGACAGTTTCATCCAAACTGAAAAATGAACCTGATGGTAGAGATTGCACACCTACTTTGCTAACAGTTGAATAGTTCAGATTGCTGGCAACATTCCCACTAGTGGCTAATGGTGCTTCTATAATAGACAACTGTCTATATTCAAAGAGACCAGCTCCAGTAGATACGCCTGTTGGTATGGTATTACTTTCACTACCAATCAACTCTACGGCTATCATTAGGTTTGTGGCACCAAGTTCATGAACAGGATCAAATCCATGTCCTCCTAGTGGTCCTATGACTGCTCTTAAATTGGCACCAACTCCTGTTACACCTGGTGCAGCTGTAATAGTTGCAACAGTGTAGTTTTGTCCTGGATTCAAAATATTGATATTTGTAATAGAACCAGAAGCATTTGTGACAGCAGTCAAGTTGGCACCAGTACCATCACCTTGAACTGTAAGAATAGTGGCAGAGTTCGAAATAACATTCTGATTATAACCAGTACCGCTATTATTGATTAGAATGATGTCTAATCTACCATTCACAGCAGAAGCAACAGCCACTGGATCTGAATACACTGGCATCCATTCTGGTGTCAAAAATAATTGCTTTTGACCTGCTGGAATGGTATAAAGATATTTCCATTTATATCCATCTGGTGTTACAATATATGCGCTTTCTGGTAAACTACCCCCAAGACTAATCTGTGGCATCGTATTTGAAGGAGTATTAGCATTATTGTATAAACAGATAAAGACCTGATCATAGATATTTCTAGCATAGAAAGTATTCACATAATCTGGAGCCGTGTTAGTAACAAGATAGATATTATTTCCAATTACATTACCACTGAATGTTGTAGCAACATTCAATGTGACATTATCAAAGACATCAGTTACCAATAATAGCTGTGAGGCAACATTGATTTCATCACCTGGTAGGAAAATCTGATCTCCAGAAATAATCTCACTCACAAATGCAGTATTTGTACCTCTCAATGTTCTAGTATTGAAAGAAGTTACGGTTCCTGGTAACTGTGCATAAGAATAAAAACTGTACATATCTACAGCATCATCCCAGGCAGCATATGTTACTCCTGTTTGCCAATCAACTCTTGGCACAACGTAGGTCATGTCTGCAGCAGTAATTTTCTTCAATGCAATTAGATTTCTATAGACATTATTGATATAGTCTGTGCTCTGATTAGGAATAGGTAACTGAGCATCACCATTAGAATAGGGAGTTTCTACTCCTATTCCTAAGAATACATTGGCTTGTGACCAATCATTAATCACATCATTAGCCAACTGTATCTTTTGATTATAGGTTATTTCTGAACTTTCTGTTAATGTTCCCATACTATATCTCGTTATTTAATCTATTTATGGCTGCCATATCTGATACTGCACATTGTCAAAATATGGCCATACCAGGTAGCCTACATTGGTTGAATTGCTTGAAAAGACTGTATTGAGCTTTATCCAACCATTAGCATCATTAGCAGATAAAACAATAGAAGTTTGAACATTGCCTGATAAATTGGTAAAGATAATATCATTGGCTATCAAATTGCTAGTATTACCAGTTGAATATACAATATTTGAACCATTAGTTATAATTAATCTATCTGGAGCAAAATATTCTGTATTTGATTCTAGTAGCAAAGAAGTATTGCTGATAGTAGTGATGATATTTTTAACCTGTAAACGAGAGTTGTTAGAAGACAATACAATCAAATCTCCTGCTAACACATTACTACCTATGAATAATGTATTAAATCCTGTAATAATACCATTAGCAAAAGCATTAACAGTTATTGTTCCTTGAACATTAGCTGTATTTGATAACCAAGTTTGAATAGGAGTATTACTATCATTCTGTTGTGTATTATCTGTAATCGTGTAGATACCCAGCATTTTCATACCAGCTGGATGAACTATCCTCTGAACAGCTGTTTGATAATCTGATAACTGTTTTTCTACTTTGATTTGATATGAATAGTTATGATAGGTAACATTATCTTGCAAATGTTGATCTGCGCTCAAGAAGCCATCGGTACCTAACCAGAATCCCGGATATTTGTTTATACCACTAAAGAATACAGCATTAGCTTTTGCTTTACCATTACCATAAGTATTGGCAGATATAGGAGTAGCATTAAAGTTAGCACCTATCAACTGCTCTGAAACATTAACAGAACCAATATAATTGTATAATCTAAGAATAGAATTTGTTCTGTCATATTGATCTACAAATGCTACAAAGGTGGCTGATCCTAAACTTGTGCCCTGATAAACAGTATCTGTCTGAAAGTAGAACTGATTGTTACTAATAGGAACAATAGTTATATCCTCATTTCTTAGAGATACCAAAGGATCAGATACATAGTTGAAACCTTCATTAACCAAACGTATGGTCTCAATTCTACCAATATCAGATACAGAAAGATCCAATATTTGGCCATCATTATCTCCATAGGCCTGAAGGGAAGCACCAGAACCAGCAGAAGCATTAGCTGGATTGGCACTATTACCTACATAGATAGGAGGCTTAGGTATTGGATAACCAAATCCACTATTAGTTATAAAGACATTGGTAATGGCGCCAGTATTACTAGTAATGAAACCAAATGTAGCATTATACCCATAGGCGCAATCAACATAGATAGAATCTGTTACATTTGAATAACCACTACCACCATTCAAGATAACTACTGCTGCTATTCTACCAATATCTCTAACCGCACCCTTAGCATTGATATAGTTTTGATAGGTTGTTGGATTAGAGTTGGCCAAATATATTGCATAAAGAGCATTGCTGTAATCTGTATCAAAAACAGATAGAAGATTCAATGATGGTATTTGTCTATAACCACTACCACCAGCAACCACAAACATAGATTTAATTGGTGCGACATTAATCGTGGTATATGAAAATGTTATATTGAAATAAGAATTCAAATTAGCATTTGTATTATTAGCGAATTGGTATGTAGTATTTCCTAATGTAATATTAGCTTTGTAATAGATACTATCAGTATTCAACATCAATGAAACTGTATTAGGAACATCCACAGCATTCACAATAACATTAGCACCAGAACCAGTGTCTCCTGGAGCATCTACTACTGTTACAATGGTATTAGGATCTAGCTGATAACCCCATCCACCTCTTTCTACTGTGATTGATTCAATAGATCCCCGAGATACATTGCCAACATATGCCACAGCCTCAATAGATTGATTTGAATTAGCCAAACCACCAATGATAGATACAGGATTACCATTATATTGAATAGCACCATTGCTATAGTATTGAGTACCTACATATAATAATCCTTCATTATTTGGATCCACATTAATGGCCGTGACTATACCAATAATCTCTTCTGTAAATATAATAGGATTGCCAAGATCATCATTACCACAGTAGAAAGAAATATCTTCACCTAGATCAAATGCTCCAGAAATACTTGATAAGAATATCTCCAAAACTTCCTGATTTAAAGTAGGATCTACATACAAATCAACTGACTCAACAACACAGGTCGTATTTGATTCTGATCCTACTCCCAATCTACCTATCAACTGAGTTATATCAAAATTACCCATGTAAATAAATTTTAATGATTGTGGTTGCTGCCACTTACCATCACTCAAACGTAGAATATTATTTTTAGGATAGTATATTTCAGAATCAAGATTATAAAGAACTCTAAACAAAAACTCCAAACTCTCTTCACTGCCTTTAGTCTGATAGAACTGTGTTGCTACTTTTAAGAGCTTTTGTGTATTGAGTGCAGTCTGATTTGGAAAATATGGTAGAAAATCATTTTGAAAATATTGAAGGAACTGATCACTGGTCGTATCTACCAATGCATTGTTAAGTAGGTTTCTAATCTGATAAACTACATTACCTTGATCAGAATCTTCCATCCATCGAAAATAAGTTTGAAGAAAGTTAATGAAGTTAGGATAACTATCTTGAATGTAAGCTGGAAACTGCGAAGGAACAAATGCAGAAATCGTATTCTGTAGTGCGACCATTTTATGCTCTTATATAGATGGTCTTGTATATGTAGTCACTGTGATAGAAGCTGGATCTGTTGGATCAAATACAAGCACATTATTAAATGAAGAAGTAAAATAGTTGCTCAATGGTGGTACATAAAGAGACAAAGTTCCAGAAGGATTATTCACACTTATTGGATTAAAGTTTGTAAGAGTTATGATACCATTAATATAATCAATAGTGCCAACATTTTCATTTAGAACCGTCTTGATATTATTTTGATCAAAGTAGTAAGAACGCAATGTACCAACAGAGTTATCTATTTCTGCTTGAAGCACTGCTCCAGAACCACTATCACCTTCTATTAATACTGTTGCAGTTGTATATTGTGCTCCTGATATATCTACCACAACTGACTCTATTTGACCATTAACAACTACAGCATAAGCATTCGCACCAGTTCCATCGCCTTCTATAATCAAGGTAGGAGTAGAGGTATAACCAGAACCAGAGTTCATTACATCAATAGAACTAATACCTGTACTTGATGCTGGTACTTCTTCAATATAACATTGACGAGCTGTTCCAGTTTGATCATTTTGTGTAAAAGTAGGAGAAGAATATAACTTATTTGTACTGATACCAACTTTTAATGGAATTTGACCAAAAGTTAGTGTATATGTTTGGGTCTGATTAGTTACAGGGATAAATCTTTTCTGTAAATAAACACTAGAAAAGTTGCCAACGATAGAAGGATCAGAATCATCAATAGCAGCAAGCAAACTACTCAAAACAAAAATACTATTAAACTGATTTAGATTGGTATTAGCCCAGGCTATGGCTGCATTAGAAGCTATAGAAGCAATTTGATTTGATGTTTTGGTTGTTTGTGTAGGATCATAACAAACAATCATTCTAAAGTTCATAAAATTTTCATTAGCAGGAACATATTCTGGTGTAACTGTTAATACACTTAATGGTTCAAGCACCTGCTTAATCAGATATTGTTGTTGTGCCTGTGTAACCTGAAAACCTGTCAAAGGGACAGCACTAATGAATACTTTTCCATAAACAGGAGGATTGCTCTGTTCACCACCCCAAACATTAATAGATTGAAAGAATGGATACTTCTTATTGATTAAGGCAATATAATCTGGAACAGTGACAGCACGGTTCTGTGACAAATAACTCTTAGGAGCACTGAAAGCAATACTAGTACCTGTTTCTGCAGGACTGCCACCACTTGATGATACTGCTGTCGTAACATTTGCTGTTGAACCTGATAATAGAGGACTTTGTAACTGGAAAACTGTTAAACCATTAGCAGGAGAACCTGTTGTAGATATATAGGTAACTATAACCAGATTTCCATCATCCAATTGAGTACCTAGGATCCCATCGCCAAAATAAATCTGATAGTTGCCAGTTTGACCAATATCTATATAATAAACATTACTATCACCATCAACATCCACAGCATTTTCTGCTAAAGAGAATGTATTTTGAGATAGATTAGTATTACTTGTTTGAACAATAACCTGTAGAGTACTTGTATCAACAGTGCTATCTACTAAATCAAATATTTGTGTAGGATTGGTAGAACTATCTACGACAAAGGTTTTAGTAATGGCCTGACCTTCTGCTATTACTATACCGGTGAAGGTAAAGGTATTGCCCACATTAGAAGCAGTTACTGTATCTATAGTCAAGAAGTTGAAAGATTGG
>Ga0335085_10001653_pt1 | contig 45689 bp, 47 predicted proteins | sample Lox_Sample_45_FD_206712 | JGI IMG/M metagenome (GOLD analysis project Ga0335085, IMG submission 206712) | Soil microbial communities from Loxahatchee National Wildlife Refuge, Florida, United States - Lox_Sample_4.5 | ecosystem: Environmental > Terrestrial > Soil > Wetlands | place: USA...
AGAGAATCGAGGCGCGAATCCGAGCACAGAGCTCGGGATCCAGCGGTTTGGGGGTGACCGCGTGAGTGTCGACGTTGACGGTGTTGGGACCGGTCCAGCTGACCGCCGCGCCCAGATGGGCCAGCAGTTCCAGCATGGTCTCCACGTCCCGGATTCGGGGGATGTTTTCGAGGGAGACGGGGCCCTCGGCCAGAAGCGTGGCGGCCAGGAGGGGCAGCGCGGCGTTCTTGTTACCCGCCGGCCGGATCGTGCCTTGCAGCCGATGACCGCCCTGCACCTGGAAGCGCGGAGGCATGGCCAAACCTCACCCGGCCCGTGAACCCCGTCAAGCGGAGTATTATGTTGATGGATATGCTCCTGGTACAAACCGCGGTGGTTGAAGGCCCGGCCTGGGTCGGCCCGACGATTGCGATCGGGGTCTCGATCATCACCATCGGCTTTGTGGCCGTCGCCGTCGGCGCGGTAGTGGCCTTCCGCAAGATCGGCGAGGCGGCTGAGCACCTCCGTCTGCTCCGGGACGACCTGGGCCCCGCCATGAAGAGCATCCAGAGCCTGACCGAGAAGGGGAGCGAGATCACCACCGCAGTCCGAACCGAGGTCCTGGCGGTGGTAGAGACCAGCCGCCAACTCCGGGGGCAGGTGGAGAGCGGCGTGGAGCGGGTGCGAGACCGGCTGGGCGACCTGGAGGCCCTGTACGACGTTGTGGAAGAGGAAGTGGAGGAGACCGCGCTGTCCGTGGCCTCCGCGCTGCGACGATTCCGCGAGGGCGCCGGAGTGGTCACGCGCCTGAAGCGGACCGTCAGCAAACGCCGGCGGCGATGAAGACACGCCGGATCGCCATCTCAGCGTTGCTGGCCGGGGCGCTGCTGGCGTTGTTCCCTGCCCACCTCTTCGCCTGGACCCCGGGGACCCACATTTATCTCGGCCAATCGGTCCTGGCCAACCTGGGGGTGCTCCCGGGCGCCGTCGGCGACCTGATCCGCGCCTTTCCCTTCGATTTTCTCTACGGCAACATCGCGGCCGACTCTTCGATCGCGAAGAAGTACGCCCCAGTGGGCCGCCACTGCCATTCCTGGCACGTGGGCCAGGAGATCTTCGACAAGGCCAGGAGCGACGCGCTCCGAGCCTTCGGCCTGGGATACCTCTGCCACCTGGCGGCCGATACCATCGCGCACAACTACTATGTGCCGAGACAGCTGGTCCTCACCAGCAGCACGACCGGGTTCGGGCACTCCTACTGGGAGAGCCGGATGGAGACTCACCTGGGCGGTCAGTTCGCGACCACGGCCAAGGAAGTCATCCTGCTCGACCATCGCCCCGCCGATACTCATCTCGACCAGATCCTGGCGCCGACGATCTTCAGCGTGAAAACCAACCGCCGGCTGTTCCGCGGCATGGTGCACCTGACGGAGTCCCAGGGGTGGCAACGGGCCTTCCGCATCGCCAGCGAGCACAGCCGGTGGGACCTGCCCAATGCCGACGTCGAGCAATACATGGCCGTCTCGTTCGACGTGGTGATGGAGATGCTGGCGGAAAAGGATTCGGAAGCGCGCCGGCTGGATCCGTCCGGGCAGGAACCGCTCCGCACGGCGAAAGCGATGCGGCGCCAGGCGATGGTGGCGGGAGCCTGGCAGGATCCCGAGCGACTCCACGACGTGGCGGAGGCCCACTTCGGGCTTCCGAGCCGAACGCTGCTCTTCTGGCCGACTTCGGTGGTGCAGTCGCCCTGGCGGAACGGAGGATCCGCCGGCAGCGAGCCGGCTAGCGCTTGAGCTTCTCCAGCAGCACCGGTTGCACGCCTTTGGGATCGGCCTTGCCCTGACTCTTCTTCATCACCTGCCCCACGAAGAACCCAAGCAGTTTGCTTTCCCCGGCACGGAAGCGTTCGACCTCCCCGGGACAGGCAGCCAGCACTTCGTCGACCCAGCGGCCCAAGGCGTCCACGTCGCCCACTTGAATCAGTCCCAGGCGTTCGGCCACCGCGCGTGGCGGCTCTGAACCGCCCGGCAGCTCGGTATAGACGCGCTTGGCAGCCTGGAGGCTCACCACTCCTTCCTTGACCAGCCCGATCAGCCCGGCCAGGCGAGCAGGGGTGACCTCGAACTTTCCGGCCGCGTTGTAGCCGGAGAGCACCTCCCCCATCACCCAATTGGCGGCCGTTTTTCCCTCCGCACCGGCTGCGACCACCGCTTCGAAGTAGTCGGCCAGCGGTCGCTCGGCGGCAACCACCTTGGCGTCATAGGCGGAGATCCCGTACTGCGAGGCCAGGCGGTCACGCTTGGCTTCCGGCAGCTCGGGCAGGGACGCCTGTTGCTCGGCCATCCAGCGTGGCGTGAGCACCAGCGGCGGGAGGTCGGGATCGGGGAAGTAGCGGTAGTCGTGGCTCTCTTCCTTGGACCGCATCGGCTTGACCTCGCCGGTGGCGGCATTGAAGAGCATGGTCACCTGCTCCACCCGCCCGCCGGACTCCAGGATCGCCATCTGTCGCACCCGCTCCGCCTCCAACGCCCGTTCCACATTGGCGAAGCTGTTCATGTTCTTCACTTCCGCCTTGGTCCCGAGCGTGGTCGAGCCGGCGGGCCGCAGAGAGATGTTGGCATCCACCCGGAGGCTCCCCTGCTCCATGTTGCAGTCGCTTACCTCGGTATAGAGCAGGACCTGCTTGAGCGCCGTGAGATAGGCGCGAGCCTCGGCCGGGCTCCGGAGGTCCGGCTCGCTGACGATCTCGACCAGGGGGGTCCCGGCCCGGTTGAGGTCCACGGCGGTAAGACCCGGGAAACGATCGTGGAGCAACTTTCCCGCGTCCTCTTCGAGGTGGAGCCGCGTGATCCCAATGCCGATGCGGCCGCGGTCGGGAGAATCGCAATGCAGCACCCCGCCCGTGGCCAGCGGCTGATCGAATTGGGAGATCTGATAGCCTTTGGGGAGGTCGGGATAGAAGTAATTCTTCCGGGCGAAGACGCTTCGCTCGTTAATGGTGCACCCGAGGGCCAGTGCCGCTTGCACCGCGAGGCGAATGGCCTGGGCGTTGGGCACCGGGAGCGCGCCGGGCAGCCCCAGGCAGACGGGGCAGACCAGCGTGTTGGGCTCGGCCCCAAACCGATTGGGGCAGCCACAGAACATCTTGCTCCGGGTCAGGAGTTGAGCGTGGACCTCGAGACCGATCACCGTCTCCCAGGCCATCAGCGCACCTCCGCCGTCCCCGAGAGGTTTGCTTCCAGGGTGCCGGCGAGGGCCAGGAGGCGTGCCTCCTCGAAGGCCGGCGCGATGAGTTGAGCGCCGACCGGCAATCCCTGCACCCGGCCAACGGGAAGGCTCAAGGCCGGAAGTCCCGCGAGACTTACCGCGCAAACGAAGATGTCGGCCAGATACATCGCTACCGGGTCCTCGACCTTGTCCCCTGCCTTGAACGCGGGCGTCGGTGTCGTGGGAGTGAGGAGGAAGTCGACCCCTTCATCCCGGAAGGCCCGGCGGAAGTCCTCCGCCAGCAAGGCCCGCACCTGTTGCGCCTTCCGGTAGTAGGCGTCGTAATAGCCGGCGCTCAAGACATAGGTCCCGATCAGGATCCGGCGTCGCACCTCGCGCCCGAAGCCCTCGCCGCGGGTGGAGCGATACAGCGCGGGCAGGTCACCGCCCTGCGGGAGCCAGCGGGGGCCGTATCGCACGCCGTCATAGCGAGCCAGGTTGGCCGCAGCCTCGGCCGGCGCCACGATGTAATAGGTGTTGACCGCGTAGCGAGAGTGAGGGAGGCTCACGTCCTTGATGGTGGCCCCCAGCTCGCGCGCGACCTCGGTAGCCCGATCCAGTCCGGCCCGGACGCCGGGGTCGAGATCGGCCGGGAAGTATTCTCGTGGGCGTCCGATGGTCACCCCGTGCAGGCTGCGGGGCACCGGCTCCAGCTTGAGCGCTGGGCGGTCCGCGGTGGTGGCGTCCCGGGGATCATGGCCGCTGATGACGCTCAATACTCGGGCGGCGTCGTCGACCTTCTCGCCGAATACGCTCACGCAATCGAGCGAGGAGCCGAAGGCGACCAGACCGAAACGACTGACCCGCCCGTAGGTCGGTTTGACCCCCACGATGCCGCAGAAGCTGGCCGGTTGTCTCACCGAGCCACCGGTCTCTGATCCCAGGGCGGCCGGTACCGCTCCTGCCGCGACCAGGGCCGCGGATCCTCCCGAGGAACCGCCGGGAACTCGCGAGGGATCCAGAGGATGGCGGACTCGACCGTACGCGGAGTGCTCGGTGGACGAGCCCATGGCGAATTCGTCGAGATTGGCCTTGGCGGCGATCATGGCCCCGGCCGCGCGGAGCCGATCTACGACCGTCGCGTTGTAGGGCGAGCGATAGCCCTTGAGGATCCTGGAGCCGCAGGTGTTGGGTTGCTCGGTGGTGACGAGGTTGTCCTTGAGCGCGATCGGCACCCCGGCCAGCGGGAGCGTGGTCCCCGGTGCGGCACGACGCAGCTGGCCCTCCACCCGCTCGGCCTCCTGATCGAGCAACGCGGGAGACCAATCGAGGATCGCGTTGAGGCCGCGATCGTCGGCCTGCTTCAACAGCCGGGCAGTCTCGCGGGCAGCCGCCGCCGCCGGGGCGCGACCTCCTCCCACCGCCCTGGCGATGTTGGCGACCGCGCTCATTCGTCCTCCATGGCACCGAGGCGCGGCACCAGGAAGAACCCCTGCGCGAAATCGGGAGCCATCTCCGCCGGAGGAATCGCCAGGGGAATGGGGCGCACCTCGTCCTCCCGGAGGACCACGGCATCGGGGCCGGCCAGAAACGGCGGCGCCTTTTCTCCGGCCGGCACCTCGCTGAGCTGGGCCACGAACTCCACGATGCGGGCCATCTGGTTGGTCAGCTCCGGGAGATCCTGCTCTTCGACGCCAAGCGCGGCCAGCTTGGCCACGTGCAAGACGTCTTCACGCCCGATCTTCATGCGCTCTCCCAATCGCGCTCGAGCCCGGCGTAGGCCACCAACAGGTGTTTGACGCCGATCTCTTCGTTGTCAAAGGCGACCGCAACCTTCAGGTCGCGGCCGGACCCGGTGAGTCCCTGAATGATGCCGGCCCCAAACCGGCGGTGTCGCACTCGTTCTCCCTTGAGGAAGCGCGGACGATCCTGACTCTCGTCCTCCACCGCCGTGGACGCCGCTGCGGGGGAGCTGACGCGCTCGGACACCCGACCTTCGGCCCAGCCACTCGACCTGCGCCCACCACCGCCCAGCGACCACATGCCGCTGGTGCGCCGCTCCTCCAGGATCCCGGGAGGCAGCGCGGTGAGGAAGCGTGAGGCGCGGGCCGGTCGAAGCTCACCACCACGTCGGCGGGCCCGGGCCCAGGTAAGGTAGAGTTTGTCCTTGGCGCGGGTGAGCCCTACGTAACAGAGCCGCCGCTCCTCCTCCACCCCCTGCTCCTCCTCGGCCCGACCCAGGGGGAAGAGGCCATCCTCCATCCCCGCGATCACCACTACAGGCCACTCCAGCCCCTTGGCGGTATGCAGGGTCATCAGGGTTATACCCCGCTCGTCGCCATCGACCTGGTCGTTGGCGGAGACCAGGGCCGCCTGGGACAGGAAACGGTCGAGCGGCGTGCCCGAAGGCTCCTCCGGGTCGGGATCGGTTTCCTCCGACCACTCGGCGGCGCTGGCGATCAGCTCCCGGACATTTTCCCACCGCTCGGCACCCTCGGGGCCTTCCTCCAGGAGCCGGGCCTCGAAGTCGAGTGCGGTGACCAGGTGCTCCAGCAGGGGCGCCGGCAATGTGGTTCCGACCGTGTTCCGCGTCCGGGCGATCAGCTCCGCGAAGTGACGGAAGGCCTCCCGGGCGTTGGGACGCAGGTTCTCGATCCGATCGGCAATGCCTGCGGTCTCGAGCAACGGCTTCTTCCACCGCGCCGCCTGTTCCTGGAGCACAACCAGGCTGGCTTCGCCCAGGCCGCGACGCGGAACGGCAATCGCCCGGAGGAAAGCTTCATCGTCGGCCGGGTTGGCGATGAGCCGAAGGTAGGCCAACAGGTCCTTCACTTCGCGGCGCTCGTAGAAACTGATGGCACCAATGAGGCGATAGGGCACTCCGGCCCTCCGGAACGCTTCCTCCAGGGCGCGGGATTGGGCGTTGGTGCGGTAGAGCACCGCCATGTCGGTGGTAGCATGTTCGCCCCGGCTCTGCCGCGAGGACAGCTCCCGAACGATCCACTCGGCCTCGTCCCGCTCGTCGGCGGCGGCGACCAGGGTGACATTCTCTCCGCCCCGGCGCTGGGTGTGCAGCACCTTGCCGATCCGGGCCGTGTTCTCGTTGATCACGGCGTTGGCGGCGTCGAGCACGATCTGGGTCGAGCGGTAGTTCTCCTCCAGGCGCACCAGCTGGGTCCCCGGGAAGTCTCGCTGAAAGTCCTGCATGTTGCGGACGTCGGCGCCCCGCCAGCTGTAGATCGATTGATCATCATCCCCCACCGCGACCACGTTGCCGTGCGCTCCCATTTTCCGGACCAGGAGGTACTGCGCCTGGTTGGTGTCCTGGAACTCATCGATGAGGAGGAACTGGAATCGGTCCCGATAGTAGGCCAGGCGGTCAGGGTGCTCCTGGAACAGCGTCAGCGGATGGAGCAGGAGGTCGTCGAAGTCCATCGCGTTGGCCGCGCGCAAGGCGGGGCCGAGGGCCCGATAGACCTCGGCGGCGACCTGCACCAGGCGATCGAAGGGGGCGTCGGCGGAGAGCGCGTCCGGGGTCCGCATCCGGTTCTTGGCGGCCGAGATGACCGACTGGACCGCGCGAGGCGGAAACAGTTTGGTCGGGTGCCCCTGCTGCTCCATGAGCCGCTTGATCAGACCCAGGCGATCGTCCTCGTCGTAGATCGAAAACTCACGGGTGAAGCCCAATGCTTCGGCTTCCCGCCGGAGCATCCGGGCGGCCAGCCCGTGAAAGGTCCCGATCCAGAGTCCGGAGGGATCGGCGCCCAGCAGGCGGCCGACCCGCTCCTTCATCTCCTGGGCGGCCTTGTTGGTGAAGGTGACCGCGAAGATCCGGCGGGGAGAGACCCCGTGTTCATCGATCAGCCGCGCGATCCGGAGCGTGAGGACCCGAGTCTTGCCGGAGCCTGCCCCCGCCACCACCAGGAGGGGGCCATGGACGTGCTCGACCGCCTCCCGTTGAGCGGGATTCAGGGCTGCGGCCCAGGGGTCAATCTTGGCGTCCATTGCCGTGGAGGGGGATCCGGATCAGAAAACTGGCGCCTCGGTCGGTGGTTTCGAGGCTCAAATCGCCGCCGTGGGAGTCTTCCACGACGCGGCGCACCAGGGCGAGGCCGATGCCCCAGCCACCGGTCTTGGTGCTGGTCCCCGCGTCGAAGATGGAGGAGCGAAGCTCTCGCGCGACACCGGGGCCGTCGTCCAGGACCCGGAGCGTGGCAAAGGCCTCCTCCACCCCGGTCCGGAGAGTGATGCTTCCCCGCTGCCCCTGGAGCGCATCGATCGCATTCTTGATCAGCGACTCCAGGGCCCACTCGAGGAGAATGCCGTCTCCCAGCACCACCGGCCCGTTCTGCTCGGAGTCGACCCGGAGCTCGATCGGGTTGGCGTGGCGAGGCAATCGGGGCCGGAAGTAGGCGGCCACCTTGTTGGCCAGGGCTCCCAACGCGATGGGCTCGCGCTTGACCGTATGTCCGATCCGCTCGAAGCGCTGGGCCACGCGCTCCAGTCGTTCGGCATCGGCCGCCAGATGGTCGGGAAGACCGGGGACGTCACCCGGCCGGCTGCGGAGCTGTTCGATCCATCCTTGGAGGCTGGTGAGGGGAGTGCCCATCTGGTGGGCCGCTTCCCGGGCCATGGCGACCCAGAGCCGGTCCCGCTGAGCCGCCATCGCGTTTCGATACGCGAGATAGGCCACCCCCACGATGCCGAGGACGGTGAGCCCCTCGAGCACCGCCAAGGCGGTGAGCTGCCGCTTGGCGGGCACGGGGCCGTAGTGCACGGTACCGACCACCGAATCGACGATCGGCGGGTTATCCAGGTCCAGCATCTCGGCATAGCGCTGGACCCGCGGGTCGTCGAGCGGAGCGTCGAAGGGGAGATTGGCGGCGGCGGTGACCTGCCCGGTCCGATCGGTCACCACCAGTGGGACACCCTGGCTCTTCACATGCTCGCCCAGGCGCAGGAGCGCCCCGGCCTCCGCGCCGGGCCGCGGGTCGTTGAGCCCGGCGAAGACTCCGCTGAACAGCACGCTGATCGACTTGGCGTCCTGCTGGAAGTGACGGACCACGATGAGCGCGGCGCCGGCGCCGAGGCCGCTCAGCAGCACCACCAGCGCCACGATCAGGATGGGCGCGAAGCGGCGGACCTCGTCTCTACGCACGGGGCGTCAGGCGGTCGGCACCGAAGTACGGTACCAACGCGGCGGGAAGCCGCACCGACCCGTCGGCCTGCTGGTTGTTCTCCAGTAGAGCGATGATCGTGCGAGGAAAGGCGAGGGCGGAGGCATTGAGGGTATGCACCAGCTCCGGCTTCTCCCGAGGCGCCGGCCGATAGCGGAGATTGAGCCGCCGGGCCTGGAAGTCGGTGAAGTTGCTCGAGCTGGAGGCTTCGAGCCAGGTGCCGACGCCCGAGGCCCAGACCTCGAGGTCGTAAGTCTTCGCGCTGGAGAAGCCGGTGTCCCCGGCGGAAAGCAGGACCACACGGTAGGGCAACTCGAGCCGCTGGAGTACCGCCTCCACGTGACGAGTGATCAGTTCGTGCTCGTCGGGGCTGGCCTCGGGCTGCGTCAACCGCACCAGCTCCACCTTGTCGAACTGGTGAACCCGGATCAGTCCCCGGGTATCCTTGCCGTGCGCGCCGGCCTCGCGGCGGAAACAGGGCGTGTAGGCAACCAGGCCAACCGGCAGAACCCCCGGCTCCAGGATCTCGTCCCGATACAGGTTGGTGACCGGTACCTCTGCCGTGGGGATCAGGTAGAGGTCGTCCGAGGGGATGGTATACAGCTCATCGGCGAACTTGGGCAGTTGCCCGGTCCCCGTCATGGTGGCCCGGCTCACCAGGTAGGGCGGTGCCACCTCGGTATACCCGTGCTCCCGGACGTGCACGTCGAGGAAGAAGGAGACGAGGGCCCGGACCAGGCGCGCACCGTCGCCCTGGAAGAGCGGAAATCCCGAGCCGGCCAGCTTGGCTCCGCGAGGAAGATCGAAGAGTCCCAGCCGCTCTCCCAACTCCCAATGCGGCCTGGCCGGAAACGAGAGCTTGGGCGGGTCTCCCCAGCTGCGCACCACGCGATTGGCGGAGGCGTCGCCGCCGGGCACTTCGGCGAGCGGAGGATTGGGGACCAGGAGCCCGATCCGCTCCAGCTCTCCCTCCACTTCGCGCAATTGGCCGTCGAGGACCTTGACCTCCTCCCCGGACTGCTTGAGCGAGGCCATCAGATGATCGGCCGACTGCCCCCCCCGCTTGAGCCTAGCCACCTCCTCGCTGGCCGCGTTGCGCTCGGCTTTGAGCGTCTCGACACGGAGAAGGATCTCTCGCCGCTTCCGGTCGAGATCGGCCAACTGATCCAGGGTCCCGTCGAGCGCGGGATCTCCCCGGCGCGCCAGGGCGGCCCGAAAGTCGTTGGGTTGTTGGCGGAACAGACGAAGGTCGATCACGGACTAGTGCTTGGGCAGGCCGGGCTGAAGGTCGCGATACCCGCAGTTGACGTTGACCATGACCTGAAAGGTGACCGTCCGGGCGAGAGAATCGTACGCCAGGACTTCCATCTTGGCATATTCGGCCGCCTGGAGCTGCGTGCACACCATGCGCGAGCGCGCGATGTAGACCAGGCCCGGCCGAGCCGACATGGAATCGGTGGTGTTGTACCCGTTGAGGCCGGCCGACTGAATGGCGTCAAAACTGATGGCCTGCGGAATGAAGCCGGGATCGAGCACGCCACCATCGAGGTGCATCGCCAGCAACGGCAGGAAGAGGGGCCTCCCGTCAGGGGTGATGTCGAAGGCGAAGTCAAACAGCGAGGTCTCGTCGGTCCGGATCGCGGACCGGGCCGGAAGTGAGAACCCGCTGGGAGCGGTCAGGAGAGTGCCCGTCAGTGCGCTCAACGTGATGGTATCCACCACGTTGTCGAGGATCGGGGCGGGAAGGCCGGTAGCGGTGCCGCAGGCCGCGGCGGTCAGGACGGCGGCCAGCCCGGCCAGGGGAATAAGGGGTCGCATCGAGCGGAAGCTAAGGGGCCGGACGGAAGTGGGTCAACCCGTGATAATTCCTTGACTTCGGCGCTGCCCGCGTCTTACGTTGAGCCATCCTTCCACACTCCATTCCGGCGAGCAAACATGGCGGGCCTACGAGAGGTGGTGCAGGGCTTCGCGGATCGTGAAGGGGTCGAGGCCGTCGTGGTGGTCAGCGGGGACGGCCTCCCCATCGATCAGGTGATCCGGGAGGGCCTCGACGCGGAGGCGGTAGCGGCCCTCACCGCGACCGTGGCGCAGGGCGCCCGGCGGCTGGGGCAGACCTTCGAGAGCGCCCGCTTCACCACTGGCGTCCTCGAATTCGAGAGCCAGCTGGTGGTCTTCTCGGAAGTCGGGGCCGACAACCTGCTGATGCTCCTGATCGCCGCCGACACCAACATCGGTCCCCTGCTCTACGACCTCCGGCGGCACGGGCCGGCGATCGCCGCGCTGCTGTGACACGCCGGGCCGCTCCCCACACGGTCCACCTCACCGCGACATGAGGTGGGCCGCAATCCTCGCGGGTGGGAGCGGCACCCGATTCTGGCCCCTGAGCACCTCCGCTCGTCCCAAGCATCTGCTGCCGCTCGCCGGCCCCCGCTCGACCGCGGAGGAAGCAGTCGCCCGCCTCGAAGGGTTGATCCCCAAAGAGCGAATCCTGGTGGTGACCGGTGCGGCACTGGCTCCGATGCTTCAGCGCCAGTTGGGCCTCTCTGCCGAGAACGTGTTGGTGGAGCCGCGAGCCGCCTCGACCGCGCCGGCGCTGGTGTGGGCCTCCGCGGAAGCCGCGCGGCGCGACCCGGAGGCCGACGTGCTCTCCCTCCACGCCGATTGGTGTGTGGTGGAGCCGGACGCCTTTCGGCATGCCGCCGATGCGGCCCTCTCGGTGGGCCGCACCAGTCGGCGGCTGGTAACCGTGGGGATCGTACCTACCAGACCCGAGACCGGTTACGGCTACGTGGTTCCGGGAGAGGTCCTCCAGGGGGAAGCGCGGACGGTCGGACGGTTTGTGGAGAAGCCCGATGCCTCGACCGCCCGAGACCTCATCGCAAAGGGAGCGCTCTGGAATAGCGGGCTCTTTGCCTGGCCGGCCGACCTGCTGCTGCAGGAAGTCTCCGAGAAGACCCCGGAGCTCGCGCCGGCGCTCCCGGCGCTCAGGGCCGGACGGGTCGATGAGTTCTTCCGCCGGGTCACCCCCATCTCGATCGACGTCGGCGTCCTGGAGCGGAGCGCGCGAGTCGCCGTGGTTCCGGGCCGCTTCTCGTGGGATGACGTGGGAACCTGGGACGCCCTGATGCGGGTCCGCCAACGCGACCCGCAGGGGAACGTGACCTCGGGACCGGTCCACCTGGAGGACACCCGCAACTGCGTGGTCTGGTCCGACCAGGATCCGATCGTGGTGAGCGGAGTGCAGGACCTGGTCATCGTCCACGCCAACCATCGGGTCCTGGTCATGACACGCGACCGTGCCGCCGATCTCAAGACGGTGCTGGAAAAACTCCCGCCTGACGTGCGCGAACCCAAGCCGTGACGCTGTCACTCTACCTGCTCGATCCGGTCACCCCCGATCCGGCCTGGGCGCCATTCCTCGGCGTCCGGCCGATCTGCGAGCTGCTAGCCGGGGCCTGCCGGATTCGCGAGCGCTGGGAGGCGGGGTTCGATACCGATACGACCGCGATTCTGAGTGACTGCAGCGGGGGCTTCGAGGAGAGCGCGGCACCTCCGGTGGGAGCGATGCGGGCCGTGGAAGGCCCCGCCGTTGTCGCCGCCGGATGGTTCGCTCCGCGAGGCGCCATCGCGGCGCCGGCTGAGGGGGTCCGGCGTCTGGTTCACCAGGGGGAGACGGTGGCCTGGGTGGTCGCCTCCGGCGAGCGATGGGACGGCCCGCATCGGGACGGCGCCGAGGCAACCATTGACGGCGTGCGGCTGCGAGGCGCCTTCGACCTGATCACCGCGGTCGAAACATTTCTCCCGTCGGACTGCGCGGGGATGCAACCCGGAGCACGAGACCCGGTCCCGCACGCGAGCGTCGTCCTCGGCGACCCGTCGGGCGTCGTCAGCCTCGGCGCACTGGTCGAGCCGGGGGTGGTCTTCGATGTCCGGCAGGGGCCCGTGGTCCTGGAGCAGGGGGTGGAGGTTCGTCATGGGACTCGTCTCGAGGGACCACTCTTCGCGGGAGCCCATTCCCGTTTGCTGGGGGGATTTCTCCGCACCTCGGTGTTTGGCCCCCGGACCGTGGTACGGGGTGAGGTCTCCTCGAGTCTCTTCCTCGGCTACGCCAACAAGGCCCACGATGGCTACATCGGTCATAGCGTGATCGGCCATTGGGTGAATCTGGGGGCCGGCACGACCACCTCGAATTTGAAGAACACCTATGGCCCGGTAACCATCGAGGTCAGCGGCAAGCGGATCGATACCGGTCGGCAGTTCCTGGGGAGCATCATCGGAGACCACGTGAAAACGGCGATCGGGACGATGCTGGGAACCGGCACCATGGTTTCGCTGGGGGCCCATCTCTTCGGCGCCGCTCCCGTGCCCAAGTACGTTCCGCCGTTCGCCTGGGGGAATCAGAGCGCCGAGCGACTCGACGAGGAAGGGTTTCTGCGGATCGCCGAGCGGGTGTTGCCAAGACGAGAGGTGGAATTCACCCCGGCCCGTCGGGCCTACCTCTCGGCGACCTATCGCCGGCGAGTCGGCGGATGAGCGTCCTCTACGTGCTGGGCTCCGGGTCGGCCGGCAACGCGCTCGCGGTGCATCACGCGGGAGCCACGCTCCTGATCGACGCCGGCTTCAGCGCCAGGGAGATTCTGCGGCGGGCGGCGACCGTCGGCCTTTCGCTGGGCGACGTGGCCGGGTTGCTCCTGACCCACGAGCACGGAGACCACACCAGCGGCGCCCCGCAGCTGGCGAAAGATCTGGGCGTCGCGGTCGTCGCCACCACGGGAACCTGGCACCGGCTGCGCGATCGAATGGGTGCCACCCGGCACCTCCCGCTGCCGGTGCTGGGGCGCCTCACGGTCGGGCCCTTCACCATCGAATCAGCCCCCACCAGTCACGACGCGGCGGAGCCGGTAGCGGTGGCGGTCTCGGTCACCGGCGGCCCCCGCGTCGGCATTGCCTATGACCTGGGCCGCCCCACCGCGGCGGTCCGCTATCTGTTGACGGGGCTGGACGCGCTGGTCCTGGAAGCCAATCACGACGAGGTCATGCTCAGGACCAGCAGCTACCCGGCGGCGGTCCGGCACCGGATCCTGGGCAGCGGAGGGCACCTCTCGAACCGGGCGGCCGCGGACCTGGTCTCCGAGCTGGCCCATCCGGGACTCGGCCTGGTGGTGCTGGCCCATCTGAGCGAACGCTGCAATACGGAGCGGGAAGCGCGAACCGCGGTGGCGGCGGCGCTGGAGGCGGCAGAGCTGGCCTGCGAACTTCGGGTGGCCCGTCAGGACGTGCCGATGGGACCGCTACTGATCAGGAGTGCTTGTCGGGATCGTCCGGAATCGGAATGGAATCGGGCCTCGGCGATGGAGGCCCCACCCGGGTCAGGGTAATCGGCTCCTCGAGGTCCCCGCCTGAGAGAGTCAACTCATCGCCCTTGAGCTTGAGGCGATAGGTGACCCACTCTCCCCCCAACACCAGCGCGATACTGTCCGGCTTGAGCCGCCAGCGAACGGTCTCGGTGCCGTAGCTGGCGCTGCTGTCGGCCCGGACGATGACGATCCGGGGCGCATCGGTCCGCTTGGCGCTCTTGAGATCGGCCTTCCAGGTGCCCAGGATGGCAGGCACCGGAGCGGACTGGGCTCCGAGCGGAGCGGCGAGCAGACCGAATCCGAGGACCAGCAGCAGCAAGCGTTTCACGCGTCGTTCCCTTCTGTGGTTCCTGCGTAAAGATAATCCCACTTGAGGGTGCGGCGAGGTTACACAAAGAAGAAGGGGAAAGGGCACCTTCCCCTTTCCCCTTTCCCTTTCCCCTCAAACAGCCGATCTCAGTACATCCCCCCCATCCCGCCACCAGGCGCGGGCGGAGCGGGCTTCTCTTCCTTCTTCTCGACCACCACGCACTCGGTCGTGAGCAACAGGCCCGCGATCGAGGCCGCGTTCTGCAGCGCCGTGCGGGTGACCTTGGTGGGATCGATCACGCCAGCCTTGACCAGATCCTCGTAGGAATCGGTGGCGGCGTTGTACCCGAAGTTCTTGTCCTTCGACTCCTTCACGCGGGCGACCACGATGGAGCCCTCGGCGCCGGCGTTCTGGGCAATCATGCGAATGGGCTCTTCGAGCGCGCGGCGAACAATGTCGACACCGATCTTCTCGTCCTCGGTGCCCTTGAGCTTGTCCAGCACGGCCTGGGCCCGAATCAACGCGACGCCGCCGCCCGGCACGATGCCTTCCTCGACCGCGGCGCGAGTCGCATGCAACGCGTCCTCGACCCGAGCCTTCTTCTCCTTCATCTCGGTCTCGGTGGCCGCGCCGACGTTGATGACCGCGACACCACCGGAGAGCTTGGCCAGCCGCTCCTGCAGCTTCTCACGATCGTAGTCGCTGGTGCTCTTGTCGATGGCGACCTTGATCTCGGCGATCCGGCCCTGAATCGCGTCCGCCTTGCCGCGGCCGTCGATGACGGTGGTGTTGTCCTTGTCGATCACGACCCGCTTGGCCCGCCCTAGGTCGTTGAGGACCGCGTTCTCCAGCTTGAAGCCGACTTCCTCGGAGATCACGTTGCCGCCGGTGAGCTTCGAGACGTCGATCAGCATTTCCTTCCGCCGGTCCCCGAAGCCCGGGGCCTTGACCGCGCAGACCTTGAGGGTGCCGCGCAGCTTGTTGACCACCAGGGTGGCGAGGGCCTCGCCCTCGACGTCCTCGGCGATGATCAGGAGGGGCTTGCCGCTCTGGGCCACCTTCTCCAGCACCGGCAGCAGCTCCTTCATGGCGGAAATCTTCTTGTCGTGGATCAGGATGTAGGGGTCATCCAGCACCGCCTCCATCTTCTCGGGATCGGTCACGAAGTAGGGCGAGAGATAGCCGCGGTCGAACTGCATCCCGTCCACGGTCTCCAGCGTGGTCTCCAGGCCGCGCGCCTCCTCGACCGTGATGACCCCGTCCTTGCCCACCTTCTCCATTGCATCGGCGATCAGCTTGCCGATTTCGGCGTCGTTGTTGGCCGAAATGCTGCCGACCTGCGCGATCGCGGTCTTTCCAGACGAGGGGACCGAGAGCTTCTTCAGGTCCTCGACCACGGCCTCGACGGCGCGATCGATGCCCCGCTTCAGCTCCATCGGGTTGGCGCCGGCGGTGACGTTCTTCAGGCCCTCGCGGAAGATGGCCTGAGCCAGCACGGTGGCGGTGGTGGTCCCGTCCCCAGCCAGGTCGGAGGTCTTGGTCGCGACCTCCTTGACCATCTGCGCCCCCATGTTCTCGACCGGATCGGGGAGCTCGATTTCCTTGGCGACCGTCACCCCGTCCTTGGTCACGGACGGCGAGCCGAATTTCTTGTCGATGACGACGTTCCGGCCCTTGGGGCCCAACGTCACCTTGACCGCCTCGGCCAGGTGGTCAACGCCCTTCTTGAGCTTGCCGCGGGCGTCGGAGTTGAACAGGAGCTCTTTGGCTGCCATGAGCGAATATCTCCAGTGGTATGGGTCCCGGCCTCAGCCGATCTTGGCCAGAATGTCGGAGGCCTTGATGATGATCACTTCCTCGTCGCCGACGCTGTACGGGGTCCCGCTGTACTTCCCGTAGATCACCTGGTCGCCGACATGTACGTCGAGCTTGATGCGCTCACCCTTCTCGACCCGACCTGGCCCGACCGCGATCACCTCACCTTGGGTCGGCTTTTCCTTGGCGGTGTCGGGGATGTAAAGGCCGCCCCGCATCTGCTCACTCTCCTCGGAGGGCAGCACGACAACCCGGTCCTCCAGAGGCTGGATCTTGAGCTTGGGCTTGGCCTTGGTGGCAGTGGACATGGACATCCCTCCCGGCAGTGATGGATTGAACCTGTTATTTGGCAATGACTTAGCACTCTGGGTATGAGAGTGCCTAAGACGCCACATAAGTTAGTTTGGCTCTAGCACTTGTCAAGTGGGAGTGCCAACGGGCTCCAGGCCTCGTTTCAGATGAGACCGGCCTTGACGGAAGCACTCCCATGATTTCAATGCTGGATGAGCAGCTTGAGTCTACGGCGACCCCAATGATCAAGTTTGAGCATTCGAAGGCGGGATCCGTCGAGTATCGATAGCAATGAATACATCCCTCTCGTACCTACTAGGTCTAGGCCTGTGGCTGACCATTGCTTTCCCGGGAGATCACGCAGGCTCGACTAGCTGTCTCCCGTACGAGCCGGATACAGTGACGATCCATGGGACACTTGTCCTCACCAAGAAGTATGGCCCGCCCAATTACGGTGAGAATCCCGAAAGCGATGAGCGCCTTGAGATCCCAATCTTGAGGCTATCTCACCCTGTCGACATATGCGGGGACGTGAACGGAGAGTTTAACCATGATGCTTTTCAGAATGTGTCGGAGATCCAACTACTGTTCCGTCCGGGAACGGACTACCGACATTTTTCGGGCCACAAGGTGATCGCCAAGGGGGTGCTAGACCAGGCAATAATGAGTCACCACTTCACGCAGGTGGTAATGACAGTACGCACCATCAAAGATCTGAAGCCTGTGGAACCGGGTAGCTAGGAGTGGATAAGAAGGTACCTCGCTGGCTCCCGCGTTTAGCTCCAGGCGTCTACATCGAGCAGATTCCCAGCGGGGTCCGCGCAATTACTGGCGTCGCGACCTCGATCACTGCCTTCCTGAGGGGGGAATACTGGAGGGCGAACCGCGCCCGATCCCCTACAGGTCGAACTGCAGCTCCATGCCGTAGTAGTTGCTGGTGTTGTTGTAGAACTGGCGCTGGTCCGAGACGCCCCAGTGGCTGATGACGGACAGCCTCATTTCGGGAGCCGTCCCCTTGGTGCCATGGAAACCCAGCCCCACCTTCACCGCCGGGCTCACCCGCCAGTCGTTGAGCGCCCAGGCCTCCGCGAACAGCCCTCCCACCGGCCGAGCCCGTTGGCCGAGCAAGCCGAAATCCCGGCCGTGATAGTCGAGGCCGGCGGAGACCCCGGCCTTGGGCAGGTCCGGATTGTTGATCACCACCAGGCTCAGACCCAGCGAGGCGCGCCAGGGACCGAAGCTGTAGCCGCCCCAGCCGTCCAGCACGGCCCGGGTCCAGTCGAGCCGGGTCGCGCTGAAGGTTTCCGCGTACTCGTCTCCCAAGTGGCTGCTCTCGTGGTAATACCGGACGGTGAAGTCCCACGGGTGAAAGTCTCCCGTGACGTGGATCCCCACCGTCCAGTCATTGCTGATCTGGGAACTCTTGGGATCGTCCAACCGGTAGCGGCCGTAGACCATGACCCCGAAGCCGAGCGCGATCGGCTTGGGGCCCCGCTTGAGCGCGAACACCGGGAAATCCTCACCGACCGCCGCCTCGGCCTCGAGGCCGGGACCGAAGCGGTCCTCGTTCGTACTGATGTGAATTACCCGACCGGTGATGTCGGTGGTTCGGGGAGAAGCCAGCGGTAGCTCGAACTTGGGGCCGTCCGGAAAGAACCGGCTCTGCGCCATGCCGATCGTAGGCAGGCAGGCCAGCAACACGCCGGCCCAGAGTGCGCGCGGCACTGCTCTTCTCACCGGATCACCCGCCGAGCGCCGACCCAACGGTCCCACCACCAGCGGCCGTAGGGATCGTTCCCGCTCAGCAGGCTGAGCTGCACACCGGTGCTGGCGCTGTGAATGAAACGGCCCTCACCCACGTAGAGGCCCACGTGAGTGACGTGGCCGCCCTGGTTCGAGAAAGTGAGGATATCGCCGGGCCGGAGCGCGTCGACCCTGCGGTCTACCGGATTCCCCTGCTCTGCCTGCGCGCCGCTGGTTCGAGGGAGCTGAACGCCGTGCTGGCCGTAGGCGTACTGGATCAGGCCCGAGCAGTCAAAGCCGTCTCCTCCATTGCTGCTGCCACCCCAGCGATACGGAGTGCCCATCGCGCCGGTGGCGGTGTTGACCACGGCGGCTGCGAGGCCGGCGCCCTCCTCTGTCGCCCCGCTGCGCCTGGCCTCTTCAGCCACGGTGAACGAGTCCGGAGGCGGCAGACTCGCAGCTGAGGCGGCCGCCGGGTTAGAGGCACCCGACGCTCCCTTCTTGCGGTTACGGGAATTCTTATCGAACCCGATGCGGACCGAGAACTCCGCGCCTTTATTGGGACGGACGCTGATGGCGCGGTAGCGGCCTTCGAAGGAAAGCGAGAGTCCGTTGGCCGGGAAGAACTCGTATCCACCACCGGCCGACCACGAGCCCCAGAAGGCGTCGGGAGCGCTGACCCCGAATCCCCCCGAAGCGCCGACGGCGAAGTAGGGGCCCGGGCTCCCCGAGCGAAACAGCGTGAGATCCAGGCCGGCACCCCAGAGACTGCCGAGGGGATCCTTGCCGTGCATCCAGGTGCCGTAGAGGTTGGTGCCGACTGAGCTTGCGAGACTGCGGGTCAAGCCCACCTGGAGCACCGTCCGTCCGGTGTCCCCGAAGAATCGGCCGAGCTGAACGCCGAACCCCTGAGCCGAGGCCGGCGTGGCGAGCGCAAACAGGAGGAGGAGTCCGAGCCTCATGGCACCCGTGCCGGAACGCCGGTTCGAAGATTCACCAGGTACGATGCTCCCGGTTGACAGTGAAGCCATACGCGCGCGCGGATGGTGGAATCGTTGACTACCTCGGGTGCAGCTCCGGTGTAGAGCAGCGGGATCGGGGTTCGGCGGCCCCCCTGGCGAATCTCCATGACCCGCTCGGTGCAGGCGCGCCCGGCGGAATCGGTCGCGGCGCGGGCATCGGTGAACCAGACCTCGGCGCCGCCCGGCGTCCGCAAGGCGAGGGAATCGGGGACCGCTGGCACGGTGGACGGAGCGGCAGCCGACCGGTCTGGCGAGTGGGACGGCGACTCGCGACACCCTGACACTCCGCCCAGACTCGCGATCAGGACCAGGCGACGCGCCAGGTGGGTGGTCATGAAGGCGTGGCGGTTCCTTCGTCCCCACCCGGTGCCAGCAAATCGTCGGCGATCGGGATGCCTTCCCGGGTCACGTGCAGCGAGTGACGGAGGCGCGGCGAGCGACGCAGCACCCGCATCCAGAGCAGCAGGCCACCAAAGCCGGCCGCCGCACCGACGCAAACGGTGAATGTGAACGCCGTCATCGCACTGGAGATGCCGGGAGCGGCGAGGGTCGCGAGCCAGGCCCCCAAAAGACTAGCTGCCCACGCCACCAAAGGCGTGAGCAGCCAGCCCACCACGCGGACGATTGCTCGGACCCAGCGCATCCGCTACGCGCGACGTGCTCCCAGGACCGAGATCAGAGTCGCCAGGGCGAGACCGGGGAGATAGGCCACGGCGAAGGTCCCCAGGCCCCAGCCGGCGCCGGGCACCTTGAGGAGTATTCCGGCGACCGCGCAGACCACCGCCATCCCGAAGGTCATGCCCAGCGTGACCGGAACCGAGGGCGATCCCCTCTTGCTGGTCTGGTTGGCCAGAATCCAGGCCCCGAACCACGGTATGTAGGTCCCCACCATCCACCAGACCGGGTGGTACCACCAGTTTGACCCGCCTCCGATGTCGAGCCACCGGTGGGAGTAGGTCCCAATCGGCTGGAGGAGAGCTACGTCCACCACGAGATAGAGGACGGTGGCGCCGAGTCCGATGCCCGCTGCTCCCGCGATCCCTTCGATGGTGCGGGCCCTGGTCCACGACCCGGGCAGAACGGTAAGGAGCGCCAGACCGGCCGCGATGACGACGCCGGCGGCCCCTAGCGCGAGCGGCCCATTGAGGTATCGGAGAATCAGGGAGACCAGCAGGACCGCGGCCGATTCCATCAGCCCCAGCCGTATGCTGGCGCGAGCGATGGATGGCGCATCGGTCTGGTCGAAACCGGCCTGCGTCGACACGGCAGCGCTCATGAAGGCTCCGGTAGAGTTATCGGAGGTCGCGGGGCGCCTTGAGTATATCCAGAGCGCCTTCCCCGGGCCAAGAGGCAGATCTTAGTGACCGCCAGAGGCTACCAGGCGAGTCGGAGATGCCGGGCGGCGATCCGGAGGCCGTGGAGGGTCAGATCGGGGGCCGTTTCCTGGATCGTAGTGGTCAGCTTCGCCACCGAATGGGCCAGGCCTCCGGTCGCGACGACGCGCGGCCGGGCCCCGCCGGGCCATTCCTTGAGGATCCGCCGGACCAGTCCATCCACCGCGTCGGCGGTACCGAACAGGACGCCGGCCCGAATGCACTCTTCGGTGCGGCGACCGATCACCCGGTCCGGTGGGACCAACTCGGTGGCCGGCAGCTTCGCGGCCCGCCGGATCAACTGCTCGGCCGAGGTGCGGAGACCGGGCATGATGACGCCGCCGATGAAGCGGCCATCCGCCGTAATGCAATCGAAGGTGGTGGCCGTCCCGAAATCCACCACCAGCACATCGCTGTGATAGAGCTCGACGGCGGCCAGGGTGTTGACGATCCGGTCGGCGCCGACCGTCAGGGGTTCGTCGACGTCGAGCGTGATCGGGAGCGGCGTGCGCGAGTCGATCACCACAGGGGTGGCCCCCGTGGCGCGCGTCGCTCCATCGACCAAGCTCTCGGTCACCCCGGGCGCCACCGAGGCCAGGCAGACCGCCTGAATCTCATTGGGCGAATGGCCGGCCTGGCTCAGGAATCCGCTGAGGGCGCTGGCCCACTCGTCCGGGGTGCGGTCCGGGTTGGTGGTGAGTCGCCAGCGAGCAGTCAGCTCGTCACCCTGAAAGAGCCCGACCGTGATCTCGGTGTTTCCGACATCGATGACCAGAAGCATCCGGAAAACCTAGGGCGCGATTGATCGTTGGGCTAGGCGAGCACCACGTGGCCCGATCGGACCGAGGCCGAGGTTCCGTTCTCACGGCTCACCTGGAGGGCGCCATCGGCGCCGATCCCGACCGCGAGACCCGCTTCCGGCTCACGCAACCGGCGGCCGCGAAGCCAATCCCGTTTGGAGAGCGCCAGCACTTCGCGAGGAGCCAGAGTGGAGACCCCGGGATCGAGGGCCCGGATCGCTTCGACCATGGGGACGATCAAACGATCGGGCCGAACTTCGGGGCGGAATTCCGTCAGCGCGACCGCCGTCGCAGAGACTTCGGGCGGAATCGGGTTGGCGACGTTGATTCCGAGGCCGACCGCGAGAGCGGGGGCCTGGCCCTGCTGCCAGCGCGCCTCGCAGAGCACGCCCCCCAACTTCCGGCCGGCCAGCATCAGATCGTTGGGCCATTTGACCGAGAGCTCGGGGAGATCGAGCAGGCGATCCAGCACATCGCAGGCGGTGAGACCCACCCGGAGGCTGAGCAGCTCGGTGATCACCCCCGCCGGAGGCCGGAGCAGCACGCTCAACCAGAGTCCCCCCAGAGGCGAGTGCCAGACGTTGCCTCTGGCCCCGCGGCCCCGGGTCTGTTCCCCGGCCACGACGGCGGTGCCGTGCGGCGCACCCGCTGCTGCCAGCCGGTGGATCTCGTCCAGCGTGGAGTCCACGCGATCCACCCAGACCAGATCGGTAATCACGTGCGAGGCCAGTAGTACGCCAGGAGCACGACGCCCAGCGCCAGGCGATACCAGGCGAACGGCATGAAGCTGTGGCGTCCCACCCAGCCGAGGAAACCCCGCACGATGACGAGGGCGGAGGCGAAGGCCACGACGAAGCCGACGACGAAGGTGGGGAGGTCGGCCGCATGCAAGTCGGCGCGGCTCTTGAGCAGGTCGTAGACCGTGGCGGCCAGCATCACCGGAATGGCCAGGAAAAAGGAGAACTCGGTCGCGGCCCGACGCGACAGGCCCAGCACGTAGCCACCCAGGATCGTACTGCCGGAGCGAGAGACCCCCGGGAAGAGCGACAGCACCTGGGCCAGGCCGATCCCCAGGGCGAGTCGTGGCGTCATGCCTTCGACCTCCGATACCCTGGTGGTCGGCGCCGACATCTCGATGATCAGGATCACGATCCCGCCGGCAAACATCGCGATAGCCACCGGGAGCGGTCCGAACAGGACCCGCTTGATCTCGTCGTGCGCCAGAAGCCCGATGATTGCAGCCGGCAGGAATGCGATCAGCAGGTTGAGCAGTAGCCGACGGCTGACGGGGTCACGCGGGGCCTCCAGGGGAACCCGGAATACCCGGTCGCGATACAGCCATACCACCGCCAGGATGGCGCCGAGCTGAATGAAGATCTCGAAGGTCTTGGCGGAGGGGCCCGCGAAGTTGAGCCAGTCGCCCACCAGGATCAGGTGCCCGGTGGAGGAGACGGGGATGAATTCGGTCAGTCCCTCGACCAATCCGAGAACGGCTGCCTTGAGGAGAGTCAGGTCCATGGGAGGCGCTGCGGCGGGGGAATCATCGGCTTAGCGTCTCCTTATAGAGCGCCTCGTACATGGGGACCACGAGATCGGCCGAAAAGGTCCTGGCCCTGGCGACGGAGGCCTCGGCCATGCGCCGATGGGCGACCTCGTCGCGGAGGAGATCGACCGCGCGCCGGCCCATGGCCTCGACGGACCCGACCGGCTCGAGAATGCCGCTCACGCCGTCCTCGATCACTTCCGGAAGTCCACCGGCCCGACTCGCGACGACCGGGGCGCCACAGGCCATGGCCTCGAGCGCGGCGAGTCCGAACGACTCCGATTGGGAGGGGAGCAGAAAGAGGTCGGTGGCTTGAAGCAGGGCGGCCACGCGGTCGAGCCGGCCCAGGAACCGGACGCTCTCCGCGATCTGCAGTTCCTCCGCTTCCTTTTCCGCGTCGGCACGATCGGGCCCGTCTCCCACCATCAACAGTGTGGCCGGCATGGCCCGGCGGATCCGCGCGAACACCCGGATCACATCCTTGAGCCGCTTGACCTCGCGGAAATTGGAGATGTGGCAGACCAGCTTGTCCCCCGGCGGGGTCATACGGCCCCGCTCGGCGGCGGTCACCGGGTGGTACTCCGACAGGTTGACGAAGTTGGGAATCACCCGGACATCACATCCCACACAACCGAAGGCGCGGACGGTCTCGTCCCGGAGAAAGGCGGAGACGGCGGTGACCTGGTCGGACTTCTCGATCGAGAACTTGGTGATGGCGTAGAAGCTCGCCTCCTGCCCCACCAGGGTGATATCAGTGCCGTGGAGCGTAGTCATGATCTTGAGCGGCCGCTCGCCGGCCAGCATCTCGCGGGTCAGGTACGCGGTGGTGGCATGCGGAATGGCGTAGTGCACGTGCAGCAGGTCGAGCCCCTCCCGTTTCACCACTTCATGCTGCTTGGAGGCCAGCGCCAGGGTGTAGGGATAGTGATCGAAGAGCGGGTAGCGACCCATCCGGGTCTCGACTTCGTGGAAGTAGACCCGTTCGGCATACCCACGCAGGCGGAAGGGCGAGGCGTAGGTGATGAAATGGACCTCGTGCCCGCGCCGGGCGAGCTCGAGCCCCAGCTCGGTGGCCACCGCGCCGGAACCGCCGTACGTGGGATAACAGGTGATGCCGATCTTCATTTCTTGGTTCTGGGTTCTGAGTTCTGGGTTCTGAGTTCTGGGTTCTGAGTTCGGGGTTCTGAGTTCGGGGTTCTGAGCTGAGCCCTCGTCGTGCTGATAACACGGCAGGACTTACTCAGTCCTCAGTCCTCAGTCCTTTCTCCCCTCCCACGCCTTTGCGATTTCGTCCGCCAGCTCCTCGGGAGGACGAGTGGCATCGATGGTGAGCACGGGGCCCTTGAGTTGATGCCTGAACCAGGTCTCCTGACGCTTGGCGTACTGGCGCGTGCTGGCGGCGACCGCCTCGGCGACACTCTCCCGGGTTCGCTTCCCATGAAGGTACTCGACCGCTTCCCGGATCCCGATGGCGTCGAGACCCGGCGCCTTACCCGGGTGCCCTTCCGAGAGCACGGCCGCCACTTCTTCGATCAGCCCGCGCCGCACCATTTCTTCGGCACGCACCGCGATCCGATGATGCAGGACGGCCCGCGGCGCGGTGAGATACACGTACCAGGGATCGATGGCACCGCTCCGGCGGGCCGTTTCCTGCCAATAGCTCAGCGGTCTGCCGGTGAGCAGCGCCACCTCGATGCTCCGCATCGCGCGCTGGCGGCCGCCCCCCTTGAACCCCACGTCGAGGCGCCCCGACCAGCGGAGCAGCTCGCCGACCTCGAGCCGTTCCAGCCACTCGCCCAGGGCATGCCGCCTGGATGCTTCCAGAGGAGGCTCGGCAAAGAGCCCGTCCACCAGGGCCCGGATGTAGAGGCCGGTTCCCCCCACGACGACTGGCAGATGGCCTCGGCCCTGGATCTCCCGAATCCATCGTGGCGCGTCCTGAATGAACCGCCCCGCGCTATAGCGCGATCCGGGATCGACCTGATCCAGTCCGTGATGGGGAAGCTTGGCCAGCCAACGCGGCGGCGGCTTGGCGGTGCCGATATCCAACCGCCGGTAGACCTGCCGCGAGTCAGCCGAGACCACCTCGAGCGGCCAATGCCGGCTGAGGGCCATGGCCACCGCGGTCTTCCCGACCCCGGTGGCCCCGACCAGGACCGGGATTCTAGCGGCGCCCAAAGCGACGCTCCAGCTCCTCCCGGGTCAGTTGAAGCATGGTGGCCCGCCCGTGCACGTCATGGGGAGGGAGCGTGGTGGCGAGCAGCCGGACCATGAGCTCGCGCATCTCGCGCTCATCCAGACGCTCACCGGCCTTGACGGCGGCCCGACAGGCGAAGGTGGCCGCGAAGCGCTCCAGCGGGTCGGCCCAGCCTCCGAAGCGGCCGCGAGCGAGATCGGCTACCATCTCGCGCAGGCAGCGACCGGCATCGAAGTGCGGGTGGGGGTTGGGGACGGTGTGCACCACCACCGAGCGACCGCCGAAGGGATCGATCTCGAAGCCGACGCTCGCCAGGCGCTCGCGATGCTGCTCCACCGCCTCCAGCTCCTCGTCGCTGAGATCGAGGGTCAACGGGAGTAGCAGCCGCTGAGCCGGCGCGAGCGATCCCCGGAGCTGAGCCAGGATCGACTCGTAGAGCACCCGTTCGTGGGCCGAATGCTGGTCGGTGATCACCAGACCTTCGGGCGTCTGGTAGACGATATAGGCGTCGAACAGCTGGAAGAGCGGGTACGGAAACCCGGTCGGCGTCACCTCGGGGAACTGGGCATCCAGCGTCACGGACCCGAGATGGCCCAACGGAGCAGTCGAGGAACCTCCCACCGATCCCCACGTGGATCCACTCCACGGGATCAGATCGTCGGGGCCCGGTGGCCCCACCAGGGGAGCCGCGGCGACGAGGTGCCCCAAGGCCGCTCGCACTGCCGACTCCACCGCCTGCTCCAGCCCGAAGCGGTCCCGGAAGCGGACCTCGAGCTTGGCAGGGTGCACGTTCACGTCCACTTCGTCCTTGGCCACTTCGATGGCCAGGTAGATCGAGGGACGATCGCCGGGATTGATGGCGGAGCGATAGCCGGCTTCCGCCGCGCGAATCAGGAATGGATCCCGGAAGGGCCGGCCGTTGACGAGGAGCTGAGTGCGCCGCCCCGTCGGCCGAGCATCGGCGGGGCGCTGGACGAAGCCCTCGACGCGAAAGCCTCCCATGGCATGGCTCACCGGCACCAGGGTGGCCACCAGGTCGTGGCCCCAGACGGTGGTCAACCGATCGCCGCCGCTCTGATCCGGGGGTGCATGGAGCCGGAGCCGCTCGTCGCAGTGGAGCTCGAAGCCGGTGGCCGGATTGGCGAGTGCCAGGGTAGCCACGGCATCCACGGCGGCGCGGGTCTCGCTCGCGGTCGAGCGAAGGAACTTCCGCCGGGCCGGAGTATTGAAGAAGAGATTCTTGACTTCGACGGTGGTGCCCCGCTGGCGGGCGCTGGGCTCAACGCGCTCCAACCGCCCGCCGGTGACGGTGAGCGCCGTGGCTTCGCCTTCACCATCGGACGTCATAAGGGAGAACCGGGAGACCGAGGCCATGGCCGGCAGCGCCTCGCCGCGAAACCCGTAGGTCGCCACGCCGACCAGGTCCCGCGCCTGCCGGATCTTGCTGGTGGCGTGGCGATCGAGCGCCAGCACGGCATCCTCCCGTGACATGCCGAGGCCGTCGTCGGCGACCTCGACCCGGGTCTTCCCGCCATTCTCGATGGAGATCCGGATGTGACGCGCCCCGGCGTCGAGCGCGTTCTCGACCAGCTCCTTCACCACGGAAGCCGGGCGCTCCACGACTTCGCCCGCCGCGATCTGATCAGCGACCGCGTCGGGGAGAATCGCCACCCGTGGGCGTTCAGTCACCGCTGCCACTCGAAGCCTTCACTCTCGCCAATCCGTTGTCGGGGATCCAACCGCTCCGGCCCTGGCCGTCCCGGGCCAGCCACCAGGGTCCCTCCCGCCGCTCCAGCAGCAGGACGCTTCCCTGCTCCACGGCGGCCACCGACGGCGCGCGACCGTAGGGCCCCCCCAGGAGCCTGGTGGGACCAGTGACCACGGCAATGGGCCGGTCATACCAGACGACCAGACTGCCAGCGCTGGCCGCGAAGAATATCGCCGCCCCGAGCACCACGAACCAGCGGCCCCGCGGACGACGCCGGACGATGAGACCGACCCAGCCCACCGTCCAGGCCACCAGGGCGATGAGACCGAGCTCCTCGGGCGTGACCGGCGCGGTCCAGAGCCGCGCGGCGGACTCGGCATCCGCCGGCGGCACCAGGCGCAGGGCCTGACGCACGTGACGATCTCGCGGAGTCAGTCGCAGCGCGGTGGTCCACGCGGCCAGGGCCTTGCCTTCCTCTCCCTGGCGAAATCGGGCCGCGCCGAGATTGTACCAGTGCGCGGCCACCCAGGGATCCGCTTCGGCGCGTTTCGCGAAGCCGGTCGCCGCCTCCGCCACGGCCCCAGCCTCATACAGTTGTTCCGGGGGCGGGGCCTGGCCTCTGAGCGGGCTGGCGATCAGCAGTACCGCCACGATCGCCGCCGCCCGGCCGGCCGGTCCTCGCACCGCGTCGCACCACTCTCCCAGCTTGGCCAGGAGCGCCCTGGCTCCCTTGATCAGCGTCGTGCGATTACTCCCCTCGCCGGCCGCGAAGCGCGCCGCCTGAAGCCGGTCCTGCCACTCCACCGTCTCCCGAACCAGGGCCGCGGGCACACCGGCCTGTTGCAGCGCATGCCGGAGCGCCGTTCCCCCGGTCCCCGGCGAGAGTCCCAGCCGCTCCAGCGCCTGGCCCAGCTCGCGGTGCACAAAGGCCAATTCATCGCGGGGTGGCGGCGGCGGGGCTCGGTGGCGGAGGCGCCGCACCAACGGGACGACCAGCCAGGCCACCGGAAACAGGAGGGCAAACAGGATCAATGCGATCTCCGGCACCGCGTGCATCAGCCGCCAGGCCAGGGCCGGGCTCTGCTGGTAGAGCAATCCCGGGGGTAGGGCCTTGGGTGCGCCGGCCACCGCGCCTCGAGCAATCCCCACCGGAGTCGCCTCCAGCTCGGTCAGCGGATAGGAGCGGGTGGAGGGATCGAAATAGGCGTAGCGGATCGAGGGGAGGAGCAGGGTGCCGGCCGAATCGGGCACCACCAGATAATGGAAGGTCTTGGTGCCGGCCAGGCGTCCCTGGACCAGAGACGACTTCTCGTCCACCCGATCGGAGTAGGCCCGAACTTCCGGCGGCCAGCTGAACGCCGGCGCTGGCCACAGGGCCACGTTCCCTTCCCCGCTCACGGTCAGCTCCACGTTGAGCGGCTCCCCGACTCGACCGCTGCCCGGGGAGACGGTGCGGCGAAGCGTGATCTGATGGCCGATCGCACCGCTGAACCAGGCCGACCGGTTCTCGTCGGGCAGCGGGAGGACGGTCACCACCGCGTTGGTGCTGCTCAGGGTGTAGCGCTCTTCCTGGCTGAAGAACTGGATGGCGAGGGGCACGCTGTACCGCAGCGTGGCGGGATTGATCTGTACCCCGCCGGGCGCCAGTGGGAAGATCACCTGGTGCACCACGAAGACGTCGTACCACACGCCGCCGATGTTGCGGCTGGCCGCGATGCCGCTGGGGGTCGGCTGAGGGTAGTTCCAGACCCCGTCGATCTGGGGCGCTTCGAGCGTCGGCGGTCGCCGGAGCTGGAGTCGCAGGTCGCGGGGGAACCAGGCGGCGGTGAGCACATCCACCTGCTCGCCCAGCAACACCGTGTCCGAGGAGAGAATCAGGGTGAGCGCCACCCGTCCCGCCGCTGGAGGGGAAGGCGCCCGTTCGAGAATCCGTTGGACCCGGGCGTTGAGCGTCGTGGCGACGGCCCCGGTGGCAGAGCCGGGGGCGACCACCAGCCGCACTGCATCCACCTGGACCACGTGGGGCCCCTGTCTTACCTCGAATGGCCCCGCCCGCCAGGTCCCGGCCTTGGTCCCCCGCAGACGCAGCTCGACTGTCGTGATCCGTCCGCTGCCGCCGTTGTAGGTCACCTCGGTCCGCTCGGTGCGAGCGACGACTTCGAGCCCGGTCAACTGGGGAAGCAGTACCTGTACCGGCTCGGCGGAGGTGCTGGTGACCCGAATGGTCAGGGTCAGCTCCTCACCGACGCTCAGCGAGTCACGGTCCACCGCCGCGATCGCCTGCGGGGGATTGGCCTGCATGGCCAGCGCCAACCACGCGAGCGCGATCACCAGTCCTTCTCCCCGGCGGACAGGTTGCGTACCCGGCCCACGTGCTTGGCCCTGGTCTCCTGCTCCTCCCGCTCCACCGAATTGAGAATCTGCTCCGCCTGATTGGCGGAGAGTGGCCGCTGTTCCTGCGACTGAGGACGGGGCGGCGGTGGCGTACTCGGCGGTGGAGGTGGACTACTCGCGCCGCCCGGCGGCGGCGGACGCTGGCGCCGGGCCAGCTCGAGGTTCCACTTGGCCCGCTGCGATTTGGGCTGCAGCAGCAAGGCCTCCTGGAGGTGTTTGGCCGCTTCGCCCCGCCAGGCCTCGGCGTGCCCCGAATCGGCCGCGGCATTCAGGAGATCGTTGACGCCCAGGTTGTAGAGGGCTCGATAGCGCAGCGAGGGGTCCAGCGAGGCCGAGGCTTTGGTCAATGCCTTTCGCGCCAGGTCGAATTGGCCGGCGGAGAGGGCCGCGGTTCCGGCGTCATAGTAGGCCGTGTCCTCGGCGGCCCCGGCGTTGGCGTCCTCCAGGAACGCGCGAGCCGCATCGCTGAATCGCCCAGTCTGCGCCGCGGTGGTACCGCGAGAGGGAACCTGGGCCTCGGCTCTGGCCAGCATTAGGAGGCCGGCCAGGCCCACCAGGGCCGCACTGCGCCGAGTGAGCGTCTGAATCAGCAACAACAGGAGCGCGATCGTCATCGGGATCCAGGTCTGGGGCAGGAGATCACTGGTCATGGTCTCCTGGGCCGGGCTCCGCTTGAACGCGGCGATCAGATCGCGCACCGCGCCGGCCTGGTCCGGCAATTCGGCTGGGACCAGGGTCCCCTCTGCGGCATCGGCGATGGCCTGGAGGATATCGTCCCGCCGATAGGTCTGGACCGGATGGCCCGGCGATTCCATCTGATACTCGATCAGGGCGCCGGCGCTGTCCCGCACCGGAATCCGGGTGGGCGTGGTGCCGCCTTCGGCGACCAGGATGAGCCGGACCCCGCGTGCATTGAGCTCCTTGGCGCGCGCCAGGATCTCGGTGAGCGTGTCGTGCGCCTCACCGTCGGTGAAGAGCACCAGGACTCGGTCGGAACCGTCCTTGGACGCGGTGAGCAGCTCGCCACCCTGGGCCAGCACATTGCTGAGCCCGGTGCCACCCTGACTGGCGAGATCGGGATCCAGGCCATCGAGGAAGAGCGAGACCGCGCCGCCATCCACGGTCAGCGGAGTCAGGATGTAACTGCGACCCGCAAAGGCGATCAGCCCCAGTCGGTCGCCGGCGAGATCCTGCACCAATCGCCGGGTTTCCCGCACCGCGCGACCGAGACGGCTGGGCGCGGCGTCTTCCGCCAGCATCGAGCGGGAGATGTCCACCGCGAACACGACGCTGAGGGCGCGGGTCTGCGAGGTGACCTCGGCACGACCTCCGCGGGGACCGGCCAGCGCGATTCCCGCCACCAGCCCGGCGAGGCCGAGCAGGATGGGCCCGGTGAGACCACCGCGCTTGGCCTGCAGCGCCAGGTCGGAACTCCAGCGCGCCGCCCGCCTGATCCGGCGCGAGCGCGCCCACAGGGCGCCGGCCCCAACCGCACCGGCCAGGACCGGAGCGAGCGGCAGCAGGAGCGGGGTATCGAAGGTCATCGGCTCAGGGCACCCGGACCACGAGCGTGGCGCTCAGCAGCAGCTCGAGGCCCAGCGCGCCCAGCCCCAGCAGAATGAAGGGCCGGGGGATCTCGTCGTAGCGCACGTAGCGGGTCACGTGGATCGGAGTCTTTTCGAGGGCGTCGATCTGCTTGAAGATCCGGCTCAGCGCCTCGCTGTCCTTGGCGCGGAAGTACTTCCCGCCGGTCTGATCCGCGATCTCCCGGAGAAGCGCCTCGTCGATCTCGACCGGCAGCACCTCGTAGCGGAACCCATTGGCGCCCCGCCCGGTGGGGATCGGTGCCTCTCCCTCGGTGCCGACACCGATGGTGTAGACTCGAATGCCCAGCGCGCCGGCGGCCGCGGCAGCGGTGCGAGGGTCGATGGTTCCCCGGTTGTTGACTCCATCGGTGAGGAGCAGGATCACCTTGGACTTGCCGGGCGCGTAGCGCAGCCGGTTCACCGCGGTGGCGAGCCCGCTGCCGATCGCGGTGCCGTCGTCGAGCATGCCGATCTTGAGATCCATCACCGCGCGATCCAACACGGCATAGTCGGTGGTCAGCGGCACCTGAGTGAGCGCCTCGCCGGAGAACACCACCAGCGCGATCCGATCGGCGTCTCGACCGTGGATGAACGAGATCGCGTCCTGCTTGGCCACTTCCAGCCGGTTGGAGGGAGCGAAATCCTCGGCCAGCATGCTGGAGCTGATGTCGATCGCGATCACGATCGAGATCCCCTCCTGCTTGAGCTCGACCAGCGATCCGCCCAGGCGGGGGCCAGCGGCCGCGAAGATCCAGGCGCCCAAGGTCAGCGCTCGGCAGGCGGGAGGAATCCGGGCCAGGAGCTTGGAGGCCGGAACCAGGTTGAAGAGGCTCACGTCGCTGTAGGCGATCCCCTGCCTCGGCCGGCGGCGGCGCCACCACCAGAGGGGGATCAGGACCAGCAACGCGAGCAGCCAGGGCCGCGCGAAGCTCATGAGCGGTCGCCTCGAACGGCTTTGGTCAACCCGAGGACTTCCTCGTGGAGCGCCAGCGACTCGTCGGGGGCCAGGGGGGAGAACCGCGCCGAGTCGAGCTTGGCGATCGCCGAGCCGATCCGGGCCAGGGGCCAGCGAGGCCGGTGGTCGGCGAGGAGGGCGAGGAGCGCGTCGCGACTGAGCGCGGGGTGTGCCTCAGGAAGTTTCGAGGCAATGGCCCCGCGCAGCTCGGCTGCCGCCATCGCGGCCACGGTACGTGACTCTCCGGCGCGGGCCCACTTCTCCAGCGGCGGCGGCTTCGAGGCGGCGGCGTCGCTGACCGGGACGGGCTTTCCCCGCCGGCGCCAGACCGCGGCGCACAGGAGCGTGAGGGCCAAAGCCAGCAGTCCGAGAATCCCCAACGGGAGGGTGGAGGTTCGCTCCAGGTGGATCAGGGCCGAGGGCGGTTGAGGTGCCGGTTTGACGGCTCCGCCCTGCCTGGGAAGCACGCTGGCCACCTCGAGGATGACCGTCTGCGGCGGAAGCGAATCCACCTGGCCGGAGGGCGCCACCAGCAGGGGCCCCGGGATCTTCACGGTCAACGTCCCGGGATCCCAGGCCACGACCGGATACCGGAGTGTGATCTGTCCGCCACTCGTGACCAGGGTCGGTGGGCCCAACAGCTCGACCGACCCCGACGGTTCCCAGACCGGCGGCCGCACCATGTAACCGGGGCCAACCGGTACCGCGCGGTCGAGCCAGATGGTGTCTCCCACCGTTGGCAGAGCGGATTGCAGGGTCAGGAGCAGCGCCAGCATCAGTTGGCGATCCGTCGAGCCCGCCGGGCGAAGGCCTGTCGGAGCGGTACGCCGTAGTCCTGCCCGGTATTGAGCGAGACCACGTCAACGCCGGCCGCGTTGAGTGCCCGAGCCCGGTCCCGGACCCGCCGTTCGGCCAACTGAGACAACTGGGCTCGCGCCAGCCGACTCCCCGAATCCACTAGCACCCGACGCCCGGTCTCGGCATCCTCGAGGTCCACCCAGCCGGCGTTGGGCAGATGCCGCTCCCGCGGATCGTCCACGCAGACGGCGACGACTTCGTGCCGGGCCGCGAGCCGCCGGAGTGGTTGCTCCCAGGACTCGGCCAGAAAATCGGAGAGGACCACCACGATGGCCCGGTGCTTGAGGAGCTGGGCGGCGTAGAGGAGACTGGTGGCGAGGTTGGTGCGCTTGCCGGACGGCCGGAACGCCACCAGATCGCGGATCACTCGGAGGGCATGGCGCCGACCCTTGGCGGGCGGAATCACCCGCTCGACCTGGTCGGCGAAGAGCAAAGCGCCTACCCGATCATTCTGGCGCGCGGCCGCCAGGGCGAGCACGGAAGCCACCTCGATCGCCAGCGACGCCTTGGTCAGCGGGCGACCGAACTGGGTCGAGCCGGACTGGTCCACGATCAGCATCAAGGTCAGCTCCCGCTCCTCGGTAAAGACCTTGATGTAGGGGCTGGCCAGGCGGGCGGAGACGTTCCAGTCGATGGCCCGGAAATCGTCGCCCATCTGATAGGCGCGGACTTCGGCGAACTCCATGCCCTGCCCCCGGAACACCGAGCGGTATTCCCCGGCGAACAGCGCGGTGACCAGGCCGCGGGCCCGCAGCTCGATGGCTTTGACCTGCTTGAGGACCTGGGGGGAGATGGGAGGCATGGATAGAAAAGTACTGAGGACTGAGGACTGAGGACTGAGTGGGGTCGGGTGGAGGACTCAGTCCTGAGTCCTCAGTCCTCAGTCCTGTTTGTCACGGTACCGGGACCGCCTCCAGCACCTTCGCGATGATGTCGTCGCTGTCCATTTCCTCCGCTTCCGCTTCGAAGGTGAGCACCATCCGGTGGCGCAGGACATCGGGGGCGAGCGCCTTGACGTCCTCGGGCACCACGTAGTTGCGGCCCCGGAGGAAGGCCTGGGCTCGGGCAGCCGCGGCCAGGGCGAGCGAGGCGCGAGGCGACGCGCCGAAGGCGACCAGGGGCTTGAGCGAAGAGAGCCCCACCGCGCCGGGGTCGCGGGTGGCGCGGACCAGGTCGACGATGTAGTCCACCACCTTCTGATCGATGTAGAGCCCGGCCACCGCGGCGCGAAGTGCCAGGATCACGGCGGGATCCAGCATGCGCTGCACCGGAATGTCCTGGCCGGTGCTCATCCGGAGCAGCACTTCCTTCTCTTCGTCGCGGCTCGGATAGTGGACCCGCACCTTGAGCATGAACCGGTCGAGCTGGGCCTCGGGCAGCGGGTAGGTCCCTTCGCTCTCGATCGGATTCTGGGTGGCCAGCACCAGGAACGGCTCTTCGAGCTTGAAGGTGGTCCCGCCGATGGTCACCTGCTTCTCCTGCATCGCCTCGAGCAGCGCGGCCTGGACCTTGGCCGGGGCGCGGTTGATCTCGTCGGCCAGCACGATCTGGGCGAAGATCGGCCCCTTCTTGACCCGGAACTCCTGGTTCCGCTGGTCGAAGATCATGGTGCCGATCAGGTCGGCCGGCAGCAGATCGGGGGTGAACTGAATCCGGGAGAACGAGGCGTGAATGATCTCCGCCAGGGTCTTGACCGCGAGGGTCTTGGCCAGGCCGGGGACGCCCTCCAGCAGAATGTGCCCCCCGCAGAACAACCCGATCAGGAGCCGCTCCACCATGGTCTCCTGGCCGACGATCCGTCGAGCGACCTCGCGGACCACCTGGGGAATGGCGGAGGCATCCGGGACCCGGGCGTGGGCGGCGGAAACTCGGGCGCTGGTCATGCGCGCGATCCGGTCGAAGCGGTTTGGTGACGGCGCCGCATTCTTGTTACTCCTCGCTCTTCGGCTTGAGTCGAATGGCCTGGTAGATGGCCGCCTCCTCGTGAGGCGAGAGCAAGCGGCTCTGTCCCACGGGAAGATCGCCCAGCCGGACCGGGCCGTAGGACAGTCGGGCGAGGCGTTGCACCTTGAGCCCCATGGCCTCGCACCATTTCCGGACGATACGGTTGCGCCCTTCGACGAGTGTCACGTCCACTATGCTGCGACCCGCGTTCCCGGGGCGCACCCGAACGCGGACCGGTTTGACGGGCCGTCCTTCGACCGTCACCGGCTGGCGGACCAGAGCCGCGATCTCCTCGGTCGGCCGGCCATGCACCAGCGCGGTGTAGCCCCGCTCGATCCGGAAGCGCGGGTGGGTCAACCGGTGGACCGCATCGCCATCGGTCGTGAGGAGGAGCAAGCCCGTGGTCATCACATCCAGCCGGCCCACGTAGCGGAGCCCGCGCGGCTGATCCAGGAAATCGAACACGGTCCGCCGTCCTTCGGGATCCTGCGCGGTGGTGACCACGCCCAGCGGTTTGTGGAACGCGATCCAGCGCCGCCTGGTGGTGGGGAGCGGCCGCCCGCCGACGGTGATCTTCTGGCGCTCCGGGTCGGCCTTCATGCCGATACTGGCGACCCGGCCGTCCACCTTGACCCGTCCCGCCTCGATCAGCTCCTCTGCCGCCCGTCGCGACGCGACTCCCGCCAGCGCGAGCACGCGCTGGAGGCGCATCTCGGTCATGACTCGGCTGGCACCGAGGCGGCCGCTCCTTCGGAATCCGTGGAATCGGGCTTGGGCGGCTGGAGCGCGACGGCGAACTCCTCGGTCCGCGGCAGCTCGCCCAGGTCGCGCAGGCCCAGCAGCTCCAGGAACTGGTTGGTCGTGCCGTAGAGCAGCGGCCGGCCCAGCGCGTCGCTCCGGCCCACCACCTCGATCAGCCCCCGCTCCTGCAGCGTCCGCAGCACGCCGCCCGCCGAGACGCCACGAATCTCCTCGATCTCCGCCCGGCCGACCGGTTGCCGGTAGGAGATCACCGAGAGGGTCTCGAGGGCGGCCTGGGTGAGCCGTGGCGTCCGGAGGCCGAGCTGGGCCCGCTCGACCGCCGCGGCGAAGGTCGGACGGGTCAGCAGCTGATAGCCGCCCGCGATTTCGACCAGCTCGATGGCGTGACCTTCGAAATCGTAGTGTTCCTTGAGCTGATCCAGCGCGGTCCGCACGTCGGCGGCCGTGGCGTCGGGATCGAGCGTCTGGAGCTCTTCGGCCGTCACCGGCCGCGCCGCGGCGAACAGCGCGGCCTCAATCAGCTGGGCGAGGGGGGTCACGGCGGATCACCAGAGGCGCGAAGGGCGCCGGTTGATGGAGATGGAGTCCGCCCCGGCGCGCCAACTCGAGCAGCGCGATCAGGGTGGACAGCAGATCGGCGATGGTACGTTCGGGGCCCAGGGCATCGAGCCAGTCGATCTCCTCCCGCTCGGCCAGGAGGGCTTCGATGCGTCGGGTCGCTCCTTCGACGTCGAGCGGACGCGGAACCACCCGATGCAGCACCGGCTGGGGAATTTCGCTGATGATCTTCTCGACTGCGCGCAGCAGCTCGGCCAGATCGATGACCAGAGGCGGCGGCGGGATATCGGGCGGCGCCGGGAGATAGCCCCGGGGGAATCGCAGCGCTTGCCGCTCGGCCCGCCGCTCCAGCCAGGAGGCGATCTCCCGGATCTGCTGATACTCGAGCAGGCGGCGCACCAGCTCGTGCCGGGGATCCTCCCAACCCTCTTCGTCGGGACGCCGCGGGAGCAGCATGGCGACCTTGAGCCGGACCAGGCGGCCCGCCATCTCGAGGTAATCGGCGGCCTGATTGAGCCCCAGGGTATGAATGGTCTGGAGGAACTGGTCGGCGATCCGCGCCACCGGGATGTCCGCGATCTCGATCTTCTCCTCGCGGAGGAGATAGAGCAGCAGATCGAGCGGCCCCGAGAAGCCGTCCAGGCTGACCACGAATCCCGGCTCATTACCGGGAGCAGTCGCGAAGGCGGAGGCGGCGGGAGAGGTCATCAGGCGGCGAAGATGTTCCAGCCCTCACCCACGGCCCACGGCAGCATGTATCTCAGGAGGAACTGAAGCATCAGCCAGGCCGGGGTGAGCAGGAAGGAGATCAACGGCTGAGCCAGCAGCAGGATCGCGAGCAGCGGCAGAAATCCGAACCGCTGGAGGCTCCGGTAGCGGTCGCCCAGATCGGGAGGCAACAAGTAATAGAACAGGTGCGACCCATCGAGCGGCGGAATCGGAATCAGGTTGAAGCAGGCGAGGACCAGATTGAGCTGGACTCCCCAGACCATCATGCGCTGCCCCACGTCGAGCGTGCCGATGGCATCGGGCCAGGCTCGCCCGATGAGGCCCAGGCCGATGAAAAGCAGCGCGAAGACCAGCGTCAACATCAGATTGGTCACCACGCCCGCCGCGCTGACGATGATGTCTCCCCGCCGGTAGTTGCGATACTTGCGCGGGTTGACCGGGATCGGCTTGGCGCCACCGAAGGTGTAGCGTCCGCCCGAACCGAACCACAGGATGGCCGGCATCAGGATGCTGAGCCAGGGATCGATGTGGGGCAGCGGGTTGAGCGTGAGGCGCCCCAGCATGTAGGCGGTATCATCACCCTGGCGGTACGCGGCGGCTCCATGGGCATACTCGTGCGCGACGAGTGAGAACACCAGAACCGGCAGCGCGAGGACGAAATCGGTCAGGGGAAATCCCGGCGAGAGAGGCTGCAAGGATCTTAAACGCCGAGGGAGAGCAGGTCAAAACACGGCCCGCTTGACCTCGCCCCTGCATTCCCCTAAAATGCGCCCTTCGCGGCGCCCGGTCGAAGCGTGGCGCCGGTTCAACTCTGAGGTGATCGTGCCCCGAATCGAATCCGCCCGGAAGCGCATGCGGCAGGCCCGCGCCGCGACGCTCCGTAACCGCCAGAGCCGGAGCCAGCTGCGTACCGCCATCAAGAAGGTGCGCGCCGCCGGATCCAAGACCGAAGCGCAGAAGGCCTATCTGGCCGCGACGCGGCTGCTCGATCGCGCCGGCCGGAAGAACCTGATCCACCCGAATGCCGCCGCGCGTCAGAAGAGCCGCTTGGCTAGGGTGGTGGCGGGGAAGAAGTGAACGCCCGCTAGTCTCGCGGATCCACGACGGCAACGACCCCCCGGTGTCCCTCGACATCGGGGGGTCGTTCGGTCTCGGAAGGGCGTGGCTTCCGCTCACCACTTACACCGTCAGAGCGCCGCCAGCTCGGCCCCGCAGCGCTCGCAGTACCACTCGGTGGGCCGGTTCAGGGTTCCGCACTCCCCGCACTTGAGCGTCTTGGGCACGTTGGCCTGGCTCCCACGCTTGGCGTCGACGGGAGGGGCCTTGGAGGCGAAGGGGTCCGCGGTGGTGATCACCGGCGCCGAAGGGGGATGCGGCATCGGCGGGGGGGGCGGCGGCGGCGGTGTCGCGGCCTGAGGTGTCTCGGGTTGAGCGACCTTGGAGAATCCCCCGCTGGCCCGGCGAGGCGCCGCTGGCTCGTTGGTGACCGATTTGAGGAACGCCAGCTCATCCATCTTCTGGCCCGAGCCGCCGGGTGCATTGCCTCCCGCCCCTCCCCCGGCCCCCGCCCCTTCCTTACCTGAGGGATACCAGAGGGTCCGCGCGGGCGCCTCGTCCTTGCCCTTGCCACCCAGCTTGGGCGGGCTCTTGGCAGTGAGGGGAAGCTTGGAGGGACCGGTAGGCTCCGGCGGTATGATCGGTGGAGGCCCGGCCTGGGCGGGGACGCTGGGCGTTGAAAAGTCGGGCTCCAGCTGAAGGAAGGGCATTTCCGGGGCCTTCTGCGGGCCCGATTGACGGGCCGCGGGGGCCTGCGCCGGAGGGGGCGGCGGGGCCGGCGTCGCCGGCGCCGGCAGCGGAGCGGCGATCAGGCCCTGGACCTCGGTCAGCCGGTCGATCTCCGCGTTGGTCTTGGCTAGCTCCTCGCGCACCGTGACCAGGACCCGAGTGGTCTCGCCCCGGAGCGTCTGCCACTTCCCTTCGTCATACTCGCCGACGGCGTGGCGGACCTCCGCCTCGGACATCAGCTCCTTGGCCTGGGCCTCGCGGTTGGTCAGTTCGTGCTTCCGAGCCCGGTACTCTTCCAGTTGTTCGTCGATGGCGGCGGAGTGGTGGCGCAGTTCGTCGACCACGTTCTTGAGGCGGGCTTCGTAATCGCCGCGAATCTTGTGGCGGACCCCTTCGGGGACCGCAGCGACGGCGTCTCCGCTGGTATCGAGGCGGGCCAGCCAGCTCAGGTATTGATTGCGGTCGTTGAGCAGCTTCTCGATCGGATTGTCGCTGCGCGAGGCTCTAGCCATTGCCGGGTCTTCCTCTCAGCTGTTCGAGGGCTGCGATCTGCTCCGGGTTCAGCCGATTGACGCGTCCTACTGCCCGAGCGGCCACGATGATCCGGGCAACGTGTTCCAGGCTCTCCATCCGGACCTGCGCCTGCGTCAGGTCCGCTCCCCAGGTAACCGCCCCGTGATTGGCCAGCAGCAACGCCTCGTGCCGGTCGAAGTACTGCTCCGCCAGTTCGCCGACGGCGGGGGTACCGGGAGTGGCATAGGGCACCACCGGGACCTCACCCAGCAGGAGAATCGATTCCGGCAACAGGTCGCCCGGGAGCGCCTCGCCCGCCAGGGCGAAGCCGGTTGCAGTCGGCGGATGCGCGTGCACCACCGCGCCCACGTCCCGGCGCCTCCGGTAGACTCTGAGATGCAAATCTAATTCGGTACTCGGTCTGCGCATACCGTGTCGAGGGGTCCCGTCGAGGCCAACCTCGACCAGATCGGCCACGGCCAGGTCCGCCTTGGGGAGCCCCCGGGGGGAGACCAGCACGGAATCGGGGGAGAGGCGGACCGAAACGTTCCCGTCCACCCCGGCCAAGAGCCCAGCCTCCCAGAGCCGGCGGCAGCAGCGGACCACGGCGTCTGCCGCCGCCGCTGGATCTACGGGCTCGGGGGGCACCTCAGGTGCCCCGCTGAAAGACCACCCGGCCGCGGACCACGGTGTAGTCCGCCTGGCCTCGGACGGTGCGGCCGGCGAAGGGGGTGTTCCGGCTCTTGGAGAAGAAATTCTCGGGCTGGACGGTCCACTCCCGGGTGGGATCGAAGACCACCACGTCGGCCGGGGCGCCCACCGCCAGGGTGCCGCCCGGGAGATTGAAGACCCGAGCCGGCTGGGTGCTCATCCGGGAGATCAGCTCGGGCAGGGTGAGGAGCCCGGTGTCCACCAGCTCCGAAATGGCCAGACCCAGGGCGGTCTCCAGACCGAGGATCCCATTGGGGGCGTCGTCGAACTCCCGCTCCTTGGCGTCGTAGTGGTGCGGGGCGTGGTCGCTGGCGATCACGTCGATGGTGCCATCCCGGAGACCTTCCCGGATCGCTTCGCGATCCTCCGCTTCGCGAAGCGGCGGATTCATCTTGGCGTTGGTGTTGTAGCCCTCGCAGGCCTCGTGCGTCAGGGTGAAGTGGTGGGGGGTCGCTTCAGCGGTCACCCGGATCCCCATCGCCTTGGCGCGACGGATCAGGTCCACCGATCCCCGGGTGGACATGTGGCAGAGGTGGACGTGGCCACCGGTCAGCCCGGCCAGCAGGATGTCCCGCGCCACCATGATCTCCTCGGCGGCAGCGGGGATCCCCTTGAGACCGAGCCGGGTGGAGACGATCCCCTCGTGCATCACCCCGCCCTTCGAGAGGGTCGGCTCCTCGCAGTGATCGGCGACCGGGATGTTGAAGGTGCGGGCGTATTCGAGGGCGGTGCGCATCAGGTGGCTCGAGACCACCGGCTTGCCGTCGTCGCTCACCGCCACCGCTCCGGCGCCCACCAGCTCGCCGAACTCGGCCAGGGTCTCTCCGTTCTGACCGAGGGAAATGGCGCCGATCGGGTAGACCCGCGCCTTGCCGGCCCGCTGAGCCCGGCCCACGATGAATCCGACCGCGCCCTGGTTGTCCACCACCGGATCGGTGTTGGGCATGGCGCAGATGGCGGTGAAGCCGCCCGCCGCGGCGGCCATGGCCCCGGTCGCGATGGTTTCCAGATCCTCCTGGCCCGGCTCGCGGAGATGGACGTGGAGGTCGATCAGCCCCGGGGCCACCACCTTTCCGGTCGCGTCGATCACGCTGGCCTGTTCCGGCACCGGGATGTTGCGTCCCACCGCCTCGACCTTGCCCTCGAGCAGCAGCACGTCGGCCGGACCATCGGTGCCCCGGGAGGGGTCGATGACCCGTCCGCCCCGAATCAGGATCGCGTTCACCGTTCGTCTCCCTGGGCGGCCGCCTGCCAATCGGGAGCCCCGCCGGCCAGCAGGTAGAGCACCGCCATTCGCACCGCGACGCCGTTGGTGACCTGGGGCAGGATCACGCTGTGGGGCCCATCGGCCACGTCGCTATCGATTTCGACGCCGCGGTTCATCGGACCGGGATGGAGGATCACCAGATCCCTGGACGCCCGGGACAGGCGCTCGCTGGTCACCCCGAAGACCCGGTTGTATTCCCGGAGCGAGGGAACGAACCCGGCACTCATTCGCTCGAGCTGGAGCCGGAGGACGTTCAAGGCATCGGCCCACTGGATCGCGTCTTCGATTCTGGGGAGGAGCGTCACCCCAAGATCGGCCACGTTCCGGGGCATCAGGGTCGCGGGGCCGCAAAGGGCCACTTCGGCCCCCAGCTTCTTGAGACCCCAGATATTGCTCCGGGCCACCCGGCTGTGCAGCACGTCGCCGCAGATGGCGACCTTGAGTCCTTCGATCTTCCCGAATTTGTCGCGCAGGGTGAGGAGATCGAGCAGCCCCTGGGTCGGGTGCTCGTGCTTCCCGTCTCCCGCATTGATCACGTTGGAGCGGATCCGCTTGGCGAGGAATTCGGCGGACCCGGAGGACTCGTGGCGGATCACCACCATGTCGATCCGCATCGCCTCGAGGTTCCGGGCGGTATCCACCAGCGTCTCCCCCTTGCTGACGGAGGAGCCGGCGGCGGCGACGTTGACGGTATCGGCGGAGAGGCGCTTCTCGGCGAACTCGAAGGAGATCCGGGTCCGGGTGGAGGGCTCGAAGAACAGGTTGACGATGGTCTTGCCGCGGAGCGCGGGGACCTTCTTGATGGGCCGCTCGCTCACTTCTTTAAAGGGCTCGGCACAGTCGAGGATCAAACGGATCTGCTCGGCGGACAGGGACTCGAGTCCGATCAGGTCCTTCCCCAACGTCGGCGCCGTCATCGTCTATCCGGCTCGCACCAGTTCCACGCCGTCCCTCCCATCCTGCTCGCGCACGAAGACATCCACCCGGTCCTGGCCGCCGGTGGTGACACTGAGCCCGATGATATCGGCCTGGATCGGCAGCTCCCGCCCTCCGCGATCGACCAGCACACAGAGCAGGATCCGCCGGGGCCGGCCGAAGTCCGCAAACTCGTCCAGCGCCGCCCGGATGGTGCGGCCGGTGTAGAGCACATCGTCCACGATCACCACGGTGCGGCCGTTGAGGTCGGCGGGCAGACGCGTCTCGCCCACCACGGGCCGGGGCCCGATGGCCTGGAGGTCGTCACGGTAAAGAGTGATGTCCAGCTTACCGGTGGGGATCGTCGTGTGTTCGGCGCTGCCGATCAACTGGGCCAGACGCTGCGCGAGCTCAACGCCTCGCCGCTGGATCCCGATCAGGATCAGCCCGTCCGTGCCGCCGCACCGCTCGACGATTTCGGAAGCCATCCGGGTAAGCGCGCGCGCGATGGCGCGTTCGTCCAAGAGCTGGGACCGGGTGGTCATGCCGAAGCCGGAACCTAGTGGGGGTGAGCAGGGGAAGCAACAGAGAGTCCGGGGTGCTGGTCCTGAGTCCTGAGTGCTGGGTCCTGAGTCCAGAGAGGTTTGGAGAGAACCACCCAGGACTCGGCACGCAGACTTCATCTGAATTCCGGCTCACGGCAACTTCACCAAGGCCTCAGCCGAGCCTGGATACGGTGTAGTGACCTGTTCGGAGGAAGGGCGACCATGAGACGGGCACTGACCGCTATCCTGGTGATCAGCCTGATTGGGGTGGCGTTCTCGGGAACGCTTACCTACCGGGAGCTATGTGGCGCCGCCCGCGCCAACGGCGCGGCCGGGGGGTGCAGCGCGGTGGGCGCACCGGGCACCATCCTGGGTTATCCGGCCTGTGTGTACGGCCTGGCCATCTACCTGCTGCTGGTCGTGATCGCCTCGCTCGGGCTGGCGGCGAAAGAGTAGGGCCGGCCCGGCTCCGAGATGGAGCCGGTTGAGGACCGGCGTCACCGGCGGGCCGGTGGTGTCGGACGGCAGCCTACATCGGCCATCGCATTCGCCTACCCGCGAACGTACTTGCCACCGACTGTCCCCCCTCGGCCTCAGGTCTATTCTGCTCCGTGACGCTACCAGAGAGCAGGCCGTGAGTCAGGATCAGATGTACGAGTGGCGGTGGTATCGGTGCTCGATCACCGGCTGTGGAGCCTTACCCCTGCGGGCCCGGCCGCATCCCGCAGAGCCAGGCAGCTGGTCCGTGGGCTTCGCGGACAGTGAGCTCTGGACCACGCCCGGGCCGGCGCCCCGCTGCCCGCGCTGCGGGGATGAACTGGAAACCCTGGCAGGAGCGAAAACTGGGTATTGGGTCTGAGGACTGAGGACTGAGGACTGAGGACTGAGGACTGAGGCGGACGGTAGCGACTCAGCTTCGATCCGTTCCTAGAACGCTTCCCCCACCGAGAAATAGAACAGCCCGCCATCCCGGCCCCAGGCAAAGTCCGCCCGCAGATGCATGGGATATTTTTTGGTAAGCTGATAACGCAGGCCCACCCCGCCGGCGGCGAGCACCTGCGCGCTGAAGATGTCCCCCGCGTCAGGAGCTACCTGCGAGATGCCACCGAAGACGACAGCGCCAAGTCGGCCTGCGGTGTGGCCACGCAGTTCCGCCTGGACCACGTCCGCGAAGTGATCGCGGTACCGACCCTGGGTGTAGCCACGCAGAGCGAACCGGCCCGAACCGAGGGAGCAGAGAGCGTAGAACGGCGCGTCTCCCGGGGCTCCGCAAACATTGACATTGGTGGCGAGGACGAGGGAGGGGCCACGGAAGCCGTGATACCACGACCACGCGACCAGGTAGCGCTGAAATGACCCGGACTCCCCGCTCTCGGTGTTGAAGAATCCGGCCTTGGCCTGGACCAGGGAGCCACGCGAAGGCCAGTAGTCGACGTCCCGCGTATCGATCTCCGCCTGGAGTCCGGGAGCGATCAACTGAGTCTTCCCCTGGTTGGGTAGGGCCGGCTGTCCCGATCCCACCGTGTCCCGCAGGGTCACCGTAGTTTCCATCCAGACCACCGAGGCGCCGAGGTAGAGACTTCCCACCACTCGACGAAGCAGGACCCCCGAGGTGAGGAAGATGGTTTGTCCGAGGGGAACCGAACGGCCAGCCTGCCCCGCGTCCTCTCCGATTCCGTAGAAGTCGTAGCGCAGGTTCATGTAGCCCACTACACCGCGGGCCCGCCACTTGTCCCGGGCGAATCGGGCGACCTCGAGGCCCATTACGCCCCAGCTCCCGTTCTCGCTGGCCAGGCCCATGATGGCTCCGGTGGACGGTTTGACGGTCGTGTCGGCATCGAAGCGATGAATCAGACCAACCATCAGCACTCCGCCCCACCCGATCTGGGAGTTCCTGAATGGCAGAGGAGCGATGAGAGGAGTAACCCCCTTCCCCGTCTTCCGATTGGTCCCCTCCCCTGGCTCCGGAGTGGGATCGATCGACGGAACATTGGCGGCCGGAGGGTCCACGACCGGCGCGGGCCCCTCTTCCTGGGCCCGGGCAGCGCCGGCGAGGAGGCTTGCGCAGACGATGGCGAGGAGGGTTCGAGGCATGGGACCAAAGTACCGAGGACTGAGGACTGAGCATGAAGGCAGTTGCTCAGTCCTTCAGTCCTCGGCACTCAGTCCTGTCTTACGGACAGAGAGGGATTCGAACCCTCGATACCCTTTTGAGGTATACACGCTCTCCAGGCGTGCGCCTTAAACCACTCGGCCATCTGTCCAGATGCCTCAACGACCGGCGCAGAATTCTAGCGGACGGTGCGCCCCCCGCCAACCGCGCCACCGAGGGGTCACCGGCCCAGGCCGTGGCCTCCCTGTGTTTCACATTGACTTTGGGGCGTCCACTTCCGAGAGACCGGGACGCTTACCGCTAGACCACTGCGTCGTAGTGAGCACCGGGTACTGAGTGGTTCCTCTTTCCGGTTGGCCATCCGCAACATCCAGATCTGGGAGGAAGCGATGCGTCGCTCGATTCCGAGTCGGCCCTGGAGTCCCCTGTATCTCGCCCTGGCCCTCGCGGCCTGTGATGAGAGCACAGACGTCCTGGGCGGAGCCAGTGGAGCATCCCCCGCAGCCTTGACCATCAAGACCGGAGACCAGCAGGAGACCATGGTGGGCTGGGGACCGTCTGCCGAACCGCTGGTGGTCCTGGTGACCGATTCAAACGGGCAGGGCGTGCCCCGGACACTCGTGTGGTGGAGGATCGTTTCGGGCAGTGGCGATCTCTGCCTGGGGAACGGCATATGCCGCGACTCGGTTCCGTCCTCGACTAACGTCCAGGGTGAGGCGGGTGATGTCTGGTTCTGGCCCACGGAGGTTGGCCCCATCGAGGTGAGCGCGAGAGTACCCGGCCTCTCTGGCGTGGTGACCTTCCACTTGAGGACCCTCGGTGTGGTGGTGGGCGTCTGGGATTGGGATGGGGACGATCTCTGCATGGATGCGGCGCGCTTCGTGAGTCCAGGGGGCACTGACGCGTTGACGGTCCCGGTTGGGGCGCGAGTTCAATGGCACAATCAGCTCCAGGGCTGCGGCCACATTCAAGCCCGCATTGCCTCAACCTCGGGACCCACGGGGGTGACCTTCGACAGCGGACCCTTGGACACCGACGAACGCTTCGAGTTCATTCCGCCGGTGGCCGGCACCTGGACCTACGAGGATGTCTACACGGGAGGGACGGGGACGCTGATCGCAACGCCGTAAGGGGGGCTTGGTACTGAGTGCTGAGGGGTCCTGCGAGGAGGCACAAAGAAGTCTAGACTGGGAAACCACTCAGTACTCAGTACCCAGTATTCAGTACTGTCGCTACCGCCCCGGTTCGACTCTCCTCGTCTCCGGCGACTGCGCCAGCACCCGCTCCGCGAAGTCCAGCCGTTCCTGGGCCTCGGTCAGCTGCTGGACCAGGTTGCCCAGCTCTCCCTCGAGGGCCTCCACGCGCGACTCGAGTTCACCGCTCCCGCGGGCCGCGCCGCCCACGCGTTTGCTGCGCAGATGCACGGCCCACAAGGCGAACGCAAGCGCGAGAGCCGCATGGGTGGTGGCATGCATCGGCTCGGCCGTCCTGGCCGCGAACCCCACGGCTGCCAGGTTGAGGAGGCTCAACGC
>Ga0335085_10001654_pt1 | contig 45688 bp, 43 predicted proteins | sample Lox_Sample_45_FD_206712 | JGI IMG/M metagenome (GOLD analysis project Ga0335085, IMG submission 206712) | Soil microbial communities from Loxahatchee National Wildlife Refuge, Florida, United States - Lox_Sample_4.5 | ecosystem: Environmental > Terrestrial > Soil > Wetlands | place: USA...
GGAAAGGCCGGCACACTACGCCGTCCGCGCCTATCAGCAGCCGGCGCCGCAATACTAAGCCGTCGCGCCGGCGCAGCCGCGGACCTATCAGCAGCCGGCGCCGCAATACTACGCCGTCGCGCCGGCGCAGCCGCGTACCTATCAGCAGCCGGCGCCGGTTTATTATCAGCGCTATTATCCATTCGCGCCGCCGTATGCCGCGGCGTCGCAAACGCCGTACGCCGCCGCCGCGGCGCCGCAAACCATGGCGTACGCGCCGTCAAGCGGTGGCGACATGATGCATCCGCCGGTCGATCCGCAATATGACCGCCAGGTGGTCGATTATCCAACCACCGAGCCGCCAGGCACGATCGTCATCGATACCCCGCATTTCTTCCTTTATCTGGTCCTGGATGGCGGCAAAGCGCTGCGCTACGGCATCGGCGTCGGCCGGCCGGGTTTCACCTGGGCGGGGGTAAAGCAGGTCTCGGGCATGCGCGTGTGGCCGGATTGGCGGCCGCCCGACGACATGCTCAGGCGGCGCCCCGACCTGCCGCGCTACATGGCCGGTGGACCGGACAATCCGCTTGGCGCGCGCGCCATCTATCTCGGCTCGACGCTCTACCGCATCCATGGCTCGAGCGAGCCATGGACGATCGGCACACAAGTGTCGTCAGGCTGCATCCGCTTGCGCAATGCGGATGTCGTCGACCTCTACAATCGGGTGAAGATCGGCACCAAGGTGGTGGTGATGTGACGGCGCGCGGACACTCGGCTTGTGCCGCGATGGCCTGCGGGACCGCAGGCGCCTTGGCAAAGCGGGTCCAGTCGATTGCCGTCCCGGCAATGAGCCGGCCGAGACCGTTTACTCCGCCGCAGCGCGGGTATCGCTCGCGGGCTCTTGTTCTTCCTCGCGCGGTTTGACCGCGTGCTCGGCGACGAAATACACCGGCCGTCCTTTCAGTTCGTCGAGGATTTTGCCGATATATTCGCCGACCACGCCGAGCATGATGAGCTGGACGCCGCCAAGCACCATGACGCCGACGAACAGCGACGGATAGCCGGGGACTCTTTGGCCGTAGACCAGAGTCTCGTAGGTAATCTGGGCGCCGTAGACGAATGCGGTTGCCGCCAGCGCGAGGCCGAGCATGGTGGCGACGCGCAGCGGCGCCACCGAAAACGCGGTCAATCCGTCGATCGACAGCCCGATCAGCGCGCGCAGGTTCCAGGTGCTGCGGCCTTCCGCGCGCTGGTCCGGCTCGTAGTCGATGCGGATTTGCCGAAAACCGATCCAGCTGGACAAGCCCTTGAAGAAGCGATTGCGTTCCGGCAGTCGGCGCAGCGCGTCGGCGGCGCGCGGCGACAACAGCCGGAAGTCGCCGGCATCCTCCGGAATCTTGGTGCGCGCGCCCCAATTGAGCAGCAGATAGAAGCCTTTCACCAGCAGGCGGCGCGCGATCGACTCGTTGGCGCGATGCGCCTTGGCGGTGTAGACCACGTCGTAGCCGCCATCGAGCCAATGGCCGACCAGGGTCTCGATCAGCGCCGGCGGATGCTGGCCGTCGCCGTCGATGAAGACCACGGCGCCGAGCCGGGCATGATCGAGGCCGGCGAGCAGCGCTGCCTCCTTGCCGAAATTGCGCGACAGCGAAAGCACTTGAATGTCGAGCCCGCTCGGCCGCAGCGCCTGCGCGATCGCCAGCGTGTCGTCGCGGCTGCCGTCGTCGACATAGATCACCTCGCAGGCGAGCGAACGGCTGGCGCGCAGCGTGCGCGCAACCTCGATCAGCCGGACATGCAGACGCGGCAGCGACGCGCTTTCGTTGTGCAGCGGCACCACGATCGAGAGACCGGGTGCGGTCGTCAAATTGGCCACTTCAATCCCGTCCTTGCGCGGCCTCTATAGCGCAATCGGTCGGGCCTGTCGTCGCCGAGCGTTTGGTTAACGTCAGCGGGCCGCACCGGTTTCGGGAGCGAGCGGGCGGCGACAGGCCCTTTCGGGGGGCGGGCTCGGCCGGCTGCAATTGCCGCTGGCGAAGAACGATCGTCCGGATGGAGGATTGGCGCGAACATGATATGCGAGGCGGCGATGACCGGCCTTACCCATCTCGACTGGGCGCGCGGCAAGCTGATCGAAGGCTGGCGCAACCGCGCCGTCAGCCTCAAGGCGATCTCTTTCGGGCTGGTCGGCGTCGTCAATACGATCGTGGATTATGGCGTTTTTCTGCTCGCGCGCGCGGTTCTCGGCGGCTCGCCGGACGCGCTGGCGGCGCTCGCCTCGGCCTCGGCCTTCTGCCGTTGCGGCGCAGCCGCCACGCTCTTGCTGGTCGTGGCCAACACGATTTCCTGGCTCGTCGCGGTCAGCGGCTCCTACGTCATGAACTCCTCGATCACCTTTGCCGCCGAATCGGGCGGCAAGCTCAGGTGGCGGGCCTATTTTGCCTTCATGCTGTCCGGCGTGGCCGGGTGGCTGGCCAATACCGCGACGCTTCTGGTCGCGGCAGAGATCCTGCTCCTGCACGTCTGGATCGCCAAGGCCATCGCTATTCTGGCAAGCTTCCTGGTCAATTTTTCGCTGTCGCATTTCGTCGTGTTCCGGGTGCGCGGGACGCCCGCAAGCGACGATCCGCGGGAGGTCTGACGAAGGCCGCGCGGTCATGGCGGCCCCGCACCGGGGACAGGCGGCCATCTGCGCTTGGCACGCCCTACTGGCTGGGCTTCCGGCGCTGGCGCGCGGCGAGGAATCCGCGCATGGCGATCGCGGGCTCGTCGGTTGCGTAGGCCTGCGCGAACGCTGCCATGCCGGCGTCGATTGCCGCGGCGAGCGGCAAGTCCTCCCACTGTCGGATCAGCCTTTTCTGCAGGCGCACGGCGCGCGGCGCCGAGGTCAGAAGCTTGCCGATCCAGGCCTCGACCGCCGCATCGAGGCCGGCCGCCGGCACGACGTGCTCGACCAGTCGCCACGCCAGGGCTTCGGCGGCGCCGAAGCGCTCGCCAAGCAGCATGATCTCGCGCGCGCGTCCCCAGCCGACCAGCGTCGGCAGCAGTGCGGCCTCGATGACCGACGGGATGCCGAGCTTGACCTCCTGCATGCCGAACGAGGCGGTGCCCGCGGCGATGCGGACGTCGCACGCCGCCGCTAGTTCCAGGCCGCCGCCGAAACAATAGCCCTGGATGCGCGCGATCACCGGAACCGGCAGGTCGCGGATGGCTGCGCAGCAGCGGTGCAGCGCCCGATGAATGCGGTCGCCTCCGCGGCATTTTCGATGGCGGCCATCTCGCCGATGTCGGCGCCAACGACGAAGGCTTTGGCGCCGGCGCCGGTCACGACGACCGCGCGCAGGCGCTCGTCGGCGGCAAGCTCGGTGATTGTCGCGGTGAAGGCGTCCATGAGCGCTGCGTTCATGGCGTTGAGACGGCGGGGATTGTCGATGGTCAGATAGGCAACAGCGCCTTGCGGACGCTCGTCGCGGCGGAGCGCAATCTGGCTTTTTGCGGCGCCGGCGCTCAACACTGACCTTAGTGCGGCGCCGCTTGCGCAGCGCCGTCGCGATCGAGCTCGGCCACGAGCCGCGCGTAGAGCGGGTTGTCGCGCTCGTAGACGTAGTCGAGCGCGGCGACCGAGACGGCCTCGGCGCCGTGCTCGCGCAGGAAGCTTGCCAGCCCATGCACGTGCTTGGGCGGGCAGTGCAGCGTCAGCATGCCCGACGAGGTCGGGCCGCCGAACGGGGCGGCGACGCCGAATTGCTCGCGCGCGGCCTTGAGCAGCGCGTCGTTCATGCCGGCGAAGCGGGTGCGCACTTCGCGGTAGGCGTGGGCGCGCTTTTGCGCGGCGATGCGGTCGAGGAGAAGGCGCGCCGTCTGGCGCTGCGCCGCATCCCAGGCTGCGGTGCGCGCGGCCACCAGGCTCGCCTGCGAGCGCAGGATGATGCCGTCCTCGATCACCTTGAGGCCGTTGGCGGCGAGCGTAGTGCCGGTCGTGGTGATATCGACGATCAGTTCGGCCGTGCCGGCGGCGGGCGCTCCTTCGGTGGCGCCCGCGCTTTCGACAATGCGGTAATCGACGATGCCGTGATCGGCAAAAAACGCTCGGGTGAGATTGGCGTACTTGGTGGCAAGCCGCATCTTGCGCTCGTGCCGGAGCCGGAACGCGGTCGCCACGTCGTCGAGATCGGCCATGCTGCGCACGTCGATCCAGGCCTGCGGCACGGCGACGGCGACGTTGGCGAAGCCAAACCCGAGCGGATCGATGAACACGACCGCGCGATCGGCGTCCGGGATCATCTCGCGCACCAGGTCCTCGCCGGTAATGCCGAGATGCACCGCGCCCTGGCCAAGCTGCGCGGTGATTTCCGCGGCCGACAGATACGCGATCTCGATGCCGTCGAAGCCGGCAATGGCGCCGCGATATTCGCGCGCGCCCCGCGGCTTGACGAGTTCCAGGCCCGAACGTGCGAAAAAATTCTCCGCATTCTGCTGCAGGCGGCCTTTGGACGGCACCGCAAGGAGGAGCGGCGCGCTCATGCCGAACCTCCACACGCCGCCAGTTCCTCGATCGAGGCCGCGAACCCGACCGCCGGGATCGGCTCGCGCGCGCCGAGCCGCGTCAAAAGCCCGTCGTAGCGGCCGCCGGCAATCAACGGGCCTTTGCCGCGCGCGTCGTGTAATTCGAACACGAAGCCGGTGTAGTAATCGAAGCCGCGGCCGAACGCGGTGGAAAAATGCATGGCGCCGACGTCGATGCCGCGCGCGGCGAAAAAGCCGGTGCGGGTCTCGAACAGATCAAGCACCGCGCCAAGCGACAGGTTGGCGTCGGCGGCAAGCGTCCGCAATTCGCCGGCGGCTTGGTCCGGGCTGCCGCGCACGGCAAGAAAGCGTTCGATCAGGGCGCGGGTCTCGCGCGGCAGTCGCGTGCCGGCGCCGAGCGCCGCATGCTCGAGAAAGCGCTCGGCGATCTCGCCGACCGAACGGCCGCCGACCGCGGCGATGCCGGCGATAGAGAGAAGATCGGTGACGAGATTGTGCGCCGCCTTGGGGTCGGAGCCGGCAAGCGCGGCGAGTACGCCCTGATATTCCGGCGGCCGGCTCGCGGCCGTCAGCGCCAATTGATCGAGATCGTGCGCCAGCGACCATTTCCTGTTGAAGTCCTTGACCAGCCGCCGCTTCCACGCCGGCGCGAGATCGAGCGCGGCAACCAAGGCGGCGAACAGCCCGACATCGCCGATGCGGATTTCCGGGGCGTTCAGGCCGTACAGCGTGGTCGCTTCGAGCCCGAGCGCGAGCATTTCGGCGTCGGCGGCGGCCTTATCCTGCCGCGCGAACGATTCGATGCCGGCCTGCACGAACTCCGCCGGCAGCCCTTCGCGGTGGCGAAACACCGCGCCGTGGTAACAGAAGCCGGCGACCTTGCCGGCGGCCGGCGATTGCAGATACGCGCGCGACACCGGGATGGTGAGGTCGGGCCGCAGGCACAGTTCCCGCCCGTGCGGATCGCTGGTGAGAAACATGCGCCGGCGGATGTCCTCGCCGGAGAGGTCGAGGAACGGTTCCGCCGGCTGCAGCAGCGGCGGGTCGATCGGGTCGTAGCCGGCGCGCACATAGGAAGCGACGAGCCGCTGCGCGCGCAGGTCCGGGCCGTTTGTCGCCAGGCTCGACATCAGGATCATTCCACGCGATGCGGCCGCATTGCCAGAAAACCGAAGCAGTCCGGACTTCAGCGCGGGCCGTTTTCCGGATGGCGTCGTCGCCTCGCAGTAACGATGCCGGCTCGGTTAATTGTTTCCGCTGCCCGGCGATATTGCCGGCTGCGGCGGCCCTTTAGCACGGAAATCGTTCTTTTTCGACGAAGATCGGCGGGCGCCGTTAATGCGCGTCAGGACCGGCCGCGCACCGCCGCAAGAATCGCCGGCACCGCGCTCAGATCGGTAGTCAGCCCGGTATGGCTCAGCCCCGGGACGATGGTCACCGGAATTCCGGGTTTGACCGCGTCCATGGTCGGGGCGAATTTTTCGGCCGCGAAAAGCTCGTCCTTGCCGCCGACCACGACGGCGAGCGGCGTGTGGGCGTTGCGAATGTCGGCGACGTAATTTCTGGTCGCGAACGCCCGCATCAGCAGCCACGAATAGTGGCCGACCAGGATGTCGGTCCGCGCCGGGTCGATGGCGAGTAGAAGCGTGGTCAGATGGTCGAAGGCGTGAAGGCCGATGCGGTCGAGCAGCGACAACGCGATGATGCGCGGGATGAACGGCCGGGCGTATTTCTGGTCTTGCCTGACGGTCGGCGCAAACGGGCCGAGCATCGGCGACAGCATCACGGTCCGCGCGAACATGGTTCCGAGCGGGGTTGCGGCGATATGCAGCGCGAAGCCGCCGCCGGAGGAAAAGCCGAGCAGAACGAGTTTCGCCTCCGGGTGGCGGCTGTGGACGAAGGCGGCAAAGTCGGCGAGATCGTCGTCGAGCTCGCCGGCATAGTCGATGTCGCCGCGCGTGCCGGTTTTGCCGTGGCCGCGGATGTCGGGGGCGTAGACCGGGATGCCTTCGGCGCTGAGCGCCTTGCCGAGCGGGTGGATGCTTGCGCTCTGCGCCGAGGAGCCGTGGATGGCGATGACGACGAGGCCGGGATCGGGCGACGCCGGCGTTGCCGGCCAGACGCGGTACGCGATCGGGCTGCCGTGCCGGGCCGGAATTGTCGCGACGGCCGGCAGATCACTGAAGTCGACGTGGCGGAAGGGCGCGGCAAGCGAGGTCAGTTCGGGCGGGGGCACGCTGGTTCCGAATGCCAGCATGCCGCCGATTGCGGAAACGGCCACAATCAGCACGGCCAACGCCGTGACTAGAATAGTCCGCAACATGTTTGGTCCTGCACTGTCGTCGTGCCTCGCCTGTGTAACGGCGACTATGACCTCATGTCGAGCCCGCATGATCGCATCCGCGCACAGGGGCCAAGGTCGATGCGAACGCGATCTTCAAATCCGGATTTCGCCGGCGGTTTGTAATGTCGATGGGATTCATTGAAACTTTGGTTGATACCGGCGCGCCCGCGGGTGCTAGGGTTGGGCTTCGATCCGCGATGGAGGTCACGCATGCGTCGCCAGCTTTGCATTGTTGCCGCCTGTCTCTGCGCCGCCTCGACTGCCGGCGCGGCCGAGCTGCCCGCCCGCAAGGCGGGCCAGTGGGAGATCACAATGGAGTTCGCCGGCCATCACCTCCCGGCGCGGACCATTCGCCAATGCATCGATCAGGCTACCGACAAGCTGATGAACAAAATCGGCGGCGAGGGCTCCTGCTCGAAGCGCGAGTTCAGCAATGTCGGCGCTACCATGGCGGTCGATTCCGTTTGCACCTTCGGCGGGGCGACGACGACCTCGCACGCCGTGGTCACCGGCAGTTTCGACAGCGCCTACACGGTCGACGTGACCTCGACGCGCAACGGCGGCCCGCCGATCCCCGGCATGGCGCCGGGCGGCGCGATGCACATGAAGATTGCGGCGAAATGGCTTGGGCCTTGCCCCGCGGACGAGCGGCCGGGCGACATGATGATGGGCAACGGCATGAAGATAAACGTGCTGGACATGCAAAAGGCGCACAGGATGGCGCCGCAGTAGCGTGCAGCGTCAGCTGATGCCGCGGCGCGCGAGCAGCTTGCGCACCGCCTCGACCAGATCTTCTTCCTTTACGGCAAACTGCGCTTCCGCCTGCCTTTTGAGGTACTCGTCGCGCTCTTTCGAGAGGCCCGCGATTTCGGCGCCGACGATCAAGTCCTTGACCATGACCTCGCCCTTGGCCTTTTCGTCGCCGCCCTGGATCACGACGCACGGCGCGTTGCGCTTGTCGGCATATTTGAGCTGGTTGCCGAGGTTCTTCGGATTGCCGAGATAAAGCTCGGCGCGGATGTCGGCGGCGCGAAGCTTTGCGACCATGCCCTGGTAATCGGCCAGGCGATCCTTGTCGAACACGGTGACGACGACCGGCCCGGGCGCGAGCTTGCTTTCCAGTTTGCCGAGATGCTGCAACGCCGCGGCAAGCCGCGACACCCCGATGGAAAAGCCGGTCGCCGGCACGACCTCGCCGCGGAAGCGCGAGACCAGGCCATCATAGCGGCCACCGGCACCAACCGAACCAAAACGCACGGGCTTTCCATCGTCGCCGCGAACCGGGAATGTCAGGTCAACTTCAAAGACCGGGCCGGTGTAATATTCGAGGCCGCGGACCACACTTGAATCAATGCTGATTTGATTAGGTCCATAATCTAATGTACGCACCAGACTCGCTATTTGCGTTAGCTCTTGAATTCCTTCTTTTCCGATAGTGCTTGATCCAAATCCTCTAGACCAATCATTGAGCACGCCTTCAAGATCGCCCATCTCCTCATTGAGTTGAAATTCGATGTAATCGAGCACTTTTCCAATTTGCTCGGCATTGAGGTCTGCGCCTTTTGTAAAATCGCCACTTTCGTCCTTTCGACCTTTCCCCAACAACAACTCCACGCCTTCACGTCCCAAGCGGTCATATTTGTCGACCGCGCGTAATACTGTGAGACGTCGTCCTGCACTCGCCTCACCATCGAGTCCTATTGATTCCAGCACGCCATCCAATACTTTGCGGTTATTCACCTTCACCACGTAGCTGCCGCGCGGAATGCCGAGCGCCTCCATCGTGTCGGCTGCCATCATGCACATTTCGGCGTCGGCAGCGGGGGACGACGAGCCGACCGTGTCGGCATCGAACTGCATGAATTGGCGGAAGCGGCCCGGCCCGGGCTTTTCGTTCCGGAACACCCAGCCGAAGCGGTAAGAGCGATACGGCTTCGGCAGGGTGTCGAAGTTTTCCGCCACGTAGCGCGCCAGCGGCGCCGTCAGGTCGTAGCGCAGCGACAGCCACTGCGCGTCGTCGTCCTGGAACGAGAACACGCCTTCGTTGGGCCGGTCCTGGTCGGGCAGGAATTTGCCGAGCGCATCGGTGTATTCGATCGCCGGCGTTTCCACCGGCTCGAAGCCGTAGCGCTCATAGACGGTGCGGATGGTCTCGATCATCCGCCGCGCGGCAGCGATCTCCGCCGGCCCGCGGTCGGCGAGCCCGCGCGGCAGGCGCGCCTTAAGTTTGTTCGACGCCTTGGTGTTATCGGCCATCCGCCGGCCTGAATTCGTTCAACCTTGCGTGGATGGCGCGGTGGTAGCAGCGGCGCGGGAGGGCGGCAAGCTAGGCGGCGTGGTCGGCCAAATCGAGCGACACCCCACGCTCGGCCGGTAGCAGCCGGTCGATGATGTCGGCGGCAAGCCGGCCGTAAAACTGCGTCATCAGCATGTCGAGCGGCGAGGGCGCGTGCGGCCGCGAAAAGTAGGTGGACACGGTCCCGACCAGCTTGCCGCCGCTGGTGACCAGCGGTGTCGACTGCACCGCCCGGTAGCCGGCTTCGGCGGCGACGCCGCGAAACGGCGCAAAGTCGGGATCTTGACGGACGTCCTCGACAACGACCGGCGAACGGTAACGCAACGCCCGTCCGCAAGCGCAGCCATCGTCGGCCGAAACCCGCGCAAACGCATCGAGAAATCTCTCGCCGAAGCCGCGCTGCGCGTAGATGACAAGCACGTTCGAGTCTGGATCGAGCAGTTGGACGGTGCCGAAGTCCGCCCGGTGCAGGCGGATGGCGGCGTCGAGGATCGCTTCGACCGTACTCCGGAGGTCCGGTGCGGCGAGAAGTTGCGCGCTCAATTCATCAAGCATGGCGATGAGCCGGAAGGCTAGCCCGGTGCGGGTTTCGGCTGCCGCCGGCCCGCCGCGACCGTCGTCGGCTCCGACTGCGCCGTCCATGCCGGCGTCGCGGCCGGCATCCGCTTTGACCTTGAGGCCGAGCAGGTGTGCGGCGTCGAGCCAGTGCGGGTGGTTGAGCTCGCGCGGCGTCTCACGTGCCGGCGGCCAAGGCGGCTGCAACGGCTGACCAACTAGCGCCGGAATGACCTGACAGAGGTCGACCAGATGCCGCAGCGCTGCATTCAGCAAGTCGGAATCGTCGTCGTTCGATAGCGGCGTGCGGCGGGCGACATTTGCCGGTGCCTGCGGGGCGGCGCCGCCCGCTGCCGCGCGGAAGCGGAAGGTCGGCGCGTAGCCGCCCCGCGGCAGTTCGATCATGACCGGATCGTTGCTGCCGGCTGCCGCGTAATAGCGCCCGAGCGCGGCGCGCAGCCGTCCGGCCTCGACTCGGACGATCGGGTCCGCCTCCGGGTCGAAATCGCTGCGGCGGCCGAGCGCCTCGACGGCGACCGTGTAGGCCTTAATCCGTTCGCCCTGTCCGGCCAACGTCGCTTCCACGACGAATGTGAGGAACTGGGTCAGGCGCAGCGAGCCGCGAAATACGGTGCTGCTGACGATGCGGGCAAGCTGCCGGCGGATGTCGCCGTCATTGCATCGATCTGCTGTTATCGGGCGTGGCTTCGACTTGGCGGTCATGGTCGGAGCGCTGTCGGCTTTATTTGGTCCGATCGTATCGGGGCACGAGTCGGTGCAAAGTCACAAATGTGATATGCAACTAACAGATGAAGTAAAATCTTTATACACTCTTTAGTAGAATTCTGTGGATAACCCGATGAACCCCGAACGCCGTGAATCGGTCGACCGTTGTTAGCAGGGGTGCGAAATGCCGGGGCCGGGCGGCGCGGCCGCCTCTCTTTTCTGCTATGAATTCGGCGCAGGGGTGTCGCAGGAGAAGCGGTCAATGTCCGAAACCAGCGCCGCGCTTGCGCGGCAGACCAACGACCTCGATGCCTTTTGGTTGCCGTTTACGCCAAACCGCGCCTTCAAGCGGGCGCCCCGGCTGATCGCGCGGGCCAAGGACCTTTATTACTTCAAACCCGACGGGCGCGCCGTCCTCGACGGCCTGTCCGGACTGTGGTGTACCAATGCCGGCCACAACCGCGACCCGATCGTCGCCGCCATAGCGCGCCAGGCGGCGGAACTGGACTATGCGGCGGCGTTCCATTTCGCCCATCCGAAATCCTTCGAACTGGCGAGCCGGGTAGCAGCCTTGGCGCCGGGCGACCTCAATCGCGTGTTCTTCTGCAATTCGGGCTCGGAGGCGACCGATACCGCACTCAAGATCGCGCTCGCCTATCACAACGTACGCGGCGAGGGCACGCGCACCCGGCTGATCGGCCGCGAGCGCGGTTATCACGGCGTCGGCTTCGGCGGTATTTCGGTCGGCGGTATCGTCAACAACCGCAAATTCTTCGGTACGCTCCTGGCCGGCGTCGATCACCTGCCGGCGACGTATAGCCGCGAGCATCAGGCCTTCACCAAGGGCGAGCCGGAATGGGGTGCGCATCTTGCCGACGAACTCGACCGCATCGTCGCCCTGCACGGCGCTTCGACGATCGCGGCCGTCATCGTCGAGCCGATGGCCGGCTCGACCGGCGTCTTGCCGCCGCCGCAAGGCTATCTGCAGCGGCTCCGCGCGATCTGCGACAAGCACGGCATTCTTTTGATTTTCGACGAGGTGATCACGGGCTTTGGCCGCCTCGGCCATGCCTTCGCCGCGGAACGTTACGGGGTCGTCCCCGACCTTTTGTGCTTTGCCAAGGGTGTCACCTCGGGGGCTGCGCCCATGGGCGGCGTGATCGCCCGGCAAGGCGTCTACGACGCCTTCATGCATGGGCCCGAGCACGCGATCGAACTGTTCCACGGCTATACCTATTCGGCGCATCCGCTGGCCTGCGCCGCCGGCCTCGCCGCGCTCGATCTTTATCGCGATGAGAAGCTCTTCGAGCGCGCCAAGCGGCTGGAACCGCATTTCGCCGACGCCGCGATGACCCTCAAAGGCCTGCCGGGCGTGCTCGACGTGCGCACCGTCGGACTTTCGGCCGGCATCGATCTTGCGTCGCGGCCCGGCGCCGTCGGCGAGCGCGGCTACGAGGCGATGGAACGCGCCTTTCACGACGAGGATCTGGTGATCCGCATCACCGGCGACACGCTCGCGATCGCGCCGCCGCTCACCATCGACGAAGCCAAGATCGCCGAGATGTTCGAGAAGACGGCGCGCGTCATCCGGGCGGTCGCGTAAGCTCGGGTGACGGTCTGACGCCGACTTGACCGCAGGCTTGCAGCGCCATGGCCCTTGTGAACACTGGTACCGCCCGGATACGAATCGCGTCCGGGACTTAGTGTGCGAGGTCTCGGCATGGTGCGCATCAGCGCCATATTCATCGCCGGCTGCATGGTGCTCATCGCCGCCTCGATTGGCGCTGTGCTGTTTCTGCGCTTCGGTCTCAGCGTCGCCGACTCGGCGCTGGTTGCGCTCGGCTTACTGACCGCGCTTGCGATCTACAGCGCGGTCGCCGGCCGCGCGCGCGATCGCAGCGAGGTCGGCGATCAGGTCTCCAGCATTGCCCGCGGCTCGGGCGATCTGGCGCGCCAACTGGCGGAGTTCGGCCGCCGCCTCGGCGTCGTCGAGACCAAGGTCGAAAGCACGCTGGACCGGGCGATGGCGACGGCGCGGCCGCTCGCCGCCGAGATCGAAGAGCTGTCGCGGCTGGTCAATCAACTCGCTGAAACGGTGGCCCGGCATGATGTGGCGCTGGTCCAGCCGCGCGAGGGCGCGGCGCCCGTTGCCGCGGAGCCGCTGCCGGCGCCAAGCCTCGCGGCGCACCCTGCCGTTGGGGTGTCCGCCGCACTGAGCGGCGGCACCGTTGCCGCCTTCAGCGGGCTCGACCGCGACGCCATCATCACCGCCGTGCGCAGTGCCATCGAGGCGCAGCGCATCGAGCTCTATCTGCAACCGATCGTGACCCTGCCGCAGCGCAAGGTGCGCTATTACGAGGCGCTGTCACGGCTCAATGCCGGCAATGGCGAGATCGTGGCGGCAGCCGACTTCATGGCTTATGCCGAAGCCGGCTCGCTGCTGCCGAAGCTCGACAGTCTTTCGGTGCTGCGCTGCGTCCAGGTGGTGCGGCGGCTGTTGCTGAAGAACCGCGACATCGGCCTGTTCTGCAATCTGTCCGTTGCCACCCTGACCGACGCGAGCTTTGCGCAAGTGCTGGAATTCGTCGAGGCCAACCGCGCCCTCGCGCCCTCGCTGGTGTTCGAGTTCAGCCAAGGCGCGGTGCGTGCCATGGGACCGATCGAGCACGAGAGCCTCGCCGCGCTCGCCGAGCGCGGCTTCCGCTTTTCCATGGACAACCTGGTCGATCTGCGGGTCGAGCCGCGCGAATTGACCGAGCGTGGCTTCCGTTTCATCAAGGCGCCGGCGGCGCTGTTGCTCAACCGGGTCGGGACCACCACGACCAATATCCATCCGGCCGATTTCTCCGACCTGGTCGGTCGGTTCGGCATCGATCTCATCGCCGACCGGATCGAGAGCGAATCCACCGTCGTCGATCTGCTCGATTACGACGTCCGCTTCGGCCAGGGCATCTTGTTCTCGCCGCCGCGGCCGGTGCGCCCCGAAGCGCTGCAGGGCGCGGGCGAGGCTAGGAAAAGCGATCCCAAGGTCGCGGCACCCGCCGCCCAGGGCGGCAGCCTCGCCGAACTGGCCCGCGTCGGCGGCGGCACCTGAGCGAACAAGCCACTTGTCCCCGCGCAACCGGGGACCCACCTTCTTCACGCCGCTCGTCGTTTGCGGGATTCCCGCTGGCGCGTGAATGAGCGGAGGGTGTCCGCCGCGTTCCGACAGAGGTCGCCTTGCCTGACATCATCGACAGCCTTGCGCCGCTGGCGCGCGCCTACGACGTGCTTTTGTGCGACGTCTGGGGCGTGGTGCACAACGGCGTCGCTGCGTTTGCCTCCGCGGTCGAGGCGCTCATGCGCTTTCGCGCCGCCGGCGGCACCGTGATCCTCATCACCAATGCGCCGCGGCCGGGCGCCGCGGTGCAGCGGATTCTCGACCGGCTCGGCGTTGTCCGCGACGCCTACGATGCGATCGTGAGCTCCGGCGACGTCACCCGCGGCATTGTCGAGAGCCGGCCGCACCAGAAAGTGTTCCACCTCGGGCCGCAGCGCGACCTGCCGATCTTCGCCGGGCTCGATGTCGCGTTCGCGCCGATGGAGAGCGCCGATTACGCGGTGTGCTCCGGCTTGTTCGACGACACCGCCGAGACGCCGGAGAATTACCGCGGTCTGCTCGCGGCGATGCACGCGCGCGGTCTGTTCATGATCTGCGCCAATCCCGACATCGTAGTCGAACGCGGCGACACGTTGGTCTATTGCGCGGGGGCGTTGGCCGACGCCTATGCGGAGCTTGGCGGCGCGGTGCTTTATTGCGGCAAACCGCACGCGCCGATCTACGAAGCGGCGCTCGGCAAGGCCGCGGCGTTCCGCGGCGGCGAGGCGCCGGCGCTGCCGCGCGTGCTGGCGATCGGCGATTCGGTGCGAACCGATCTTCGGGGGGCCGCTTCCGTCGGCGTCGATTGTCTGTTCGTCGTCTCCGGCGTTCACGCCGACGAGTTGGGCGGCACGGACACCGCCGATCTGCCGGGGCTCGATGCGCTGTTCGCCGCCGCCGGCGTGACGCCGAAGGCGGTCGCCCGGGCGCTCAAGTGGTGAATTCGTTTGGTCCGCGCTTCGGCGATCGGTTGCGATCAGCAGACCGTCGGCTCGGCGCTGATGTCAGGTGGAGGCAAACACCGCCTCGATCTTGGCTTTCAGGGTCTGCGCGTTGAAGGGCTTGACGATGTAGTTGTTGACGCCCGCCTTGCGCGCGGCGATCACGTTCTCGGTCTTCGATTCCGCCGTGACCATGATGAAGGGCGTCTCGCCGAGCCGCGGATCGGCGCGGACTTGGCGCAGCAGCTCGAAGCCGGTCATCGGCTCCATGTTCCAATCCGAGATCACGAGGCCATAGCGTTTGTTGCGCATCTTGGCGATCGCCTCGGCGCCGTCGCGAGCGTCATCGACATCGGCGAAGCCAAGCTGCCGCAGCAGATTGCGGATGATGCGCACCATGGTGCTGTAGTCGTCGACCACGAGCACGGGCATCGTCGGATCAAGTGCCATGGCGGTGCTCCTGGCCGGGGATACGGAGCGGCATTGAGCCTGGTCTGCGGTTCCTTGGTGCCGCGGCCGATCCGCCCCAGGACCTTGTCTCGAAGAGCGCTCCCTTAGCATCGCCGGCTGAAAATCGGGTTAATCGCAGCGCCGGGCGCGCAAACCGCGCCGGTTGCGCCGCTTGACTTGAACGCTTGACTTGAACGCTTGACTTGAACGCTTGACTTGGGCCGAAGGCGACGGCACCTACCGCCCGCAGATTCCATTAACCATTGCAAACCCGATGGCGCCGAAACGCTTCCTCGTCGTGCGCGATGCCGCGCCCGATGGCGCGCTGCACGGCGCCGTCGTCGCCATGGGCAATTTCGACGGCGTCCATCGCGGCCACCGGGCGGTGATCGCGGTTGCGCTCGAGCGCGCCCGCGGTCTTGGCAAGCCGGCGGCGGTGCTGACCTTCGAGCCGCATCCGCGCGTGTTCTTCCATCCCAACGAGCCGCTGTTCCGGCTCACCGATGAGGCCGCCAAGCTGCGGCTCCTCGCCTCGACCGGGCTCGACGGGGCGGTGGTGCTGACCTTCGATGCTGCGCTGGCAGGTCTCACGGCCGCGGATTTTGTCGCCCGCATCCTGATCGAGCGGCTCGCGGTGAGCGGCGCGGTCATCGGCTTCAATTTTCACTTCGGCAAGAACCGCGCCGGCTCGCCGGATTTTCTCGCCGCGCAGGGGCGCAAGTACGGCTTTGCCGTCGACGTGGTGCCGCCGTTCGAGTTCGATGGCCGTCCGGTGTCGTCGGGCCCGATCCGCGACGCGCTCGCCGCTGGCCGCCTTGACGACGCACATAGGCTGCTCGGTTTTCCCTGGTTCGTGTCCGGCACGGTCAGGCACGGCGACAAGCGCGGCCGCGAGTTCGGCTTTCCGACTGCCAACCTGTCGCTCGACGCCGCCTGCGGGCTGCGCCACGGGGTCTATGCCGTCCGCGTCGGGTTTGGCGGCAGGCGCTACGACGGCGTGGCGAATTTCGGCCGGCGGCCGATGTTCGATAGTGGCGTCGTTCTGCTCGAAGTCTTTTTGTTCGATTTTGCCGGCGACCTTTACGGCAAGAGCATCGATGTCGCCGTCATCGCCTTCATCCGCGACGAGGCTGTCTTCGCATCGGTCGACGATCTCATAGGCGCGATGAACGACGACGCCGCAAAGGCGCGCGCCGCGCTCGAGCGGGCAGGGGATATTTTTCCGCCGATTTAGCCGGGTCGCTCAGCTCCGCGTGTCGTCGGTCGTCTGCTCGCGGTGGTCGCGCAGCCATTGCGCGGCGAGAAAGCCGAGCAGCGCGATCGGTATGATGCGCTCCCAGCCGAGCGCGCGGCCGGCCTGCAGGACGGCGCCGAGGATTTTCGGATCGAGCAGCCAGAAGCCGGCGTGGGCGCGCGCCGCGCGTTCCAGAAGCGCGCGCTCCCTGGCGCGGCGTCGGGTTGCGGCGGCGGCAAGCGCGCCGATCAGCGCCAACAGGAGGAAGATGCCGGCGAGCGCGAGAGCGGCGAAGACCGGGCCCAATTGCTGCGACGCCCAGACGTAGCCGGCGACGCAGAGGAAGGCGAACATGGTCGAGGCGGCCAGGGCGACAACGGCGAACCAGACCAGCAGCGCCGGCGTCAGGCCGCTGCGCGCTTGGATGCCAAGCGTGATGTCGCGCATCCAATTCTTGAGCATGACAGCCTCGCGTCGCCGCGCCCCGCCGGGTCAGCGGCGCCAGGTCGCCCCGAACAGAAAAGCCAGAACGGCAACGATCGCCAGCGTGGTGTAGGGCCGGCTCTTGATCGATTCGTCGAGCGCCTCGACGAAATGGTCGGAGACCTCGCGCACCGCATTCGCCGCGTCGCGGCCCTTGCCCTCGGCTTCGGCAACCGCTTCGTCGATGGTCGACTTGGCGCGCCGCCAGGCGGCATTGCCGGCGCCGGCGGCAAGGTTGGCGACCTGTTCGGCAAGGCGGGCGAAGTCGGCGCGCAACGCCTGCAAATCTTTTTCCAAATCACCGGAGGAGGCGAAGGCCGCCTTGCGTGCTTCTTCGGCGGTCTTGCGAGCGTCGTCCGCCGCGTTCGACGCGGTACTCATGCCTGATCTCCATGCCGTGTGAGAAACCGCAAGCGATAATCAATATAGGGAACGGAAAGTTCCGTTCAATCAGGAAGTTTGACGCCCGCTCCGGGACCTAAATGCGTGCCGACGAGGCCGCCGACGCTCGGCCCCCACACCGAAGGGTGCGCAGAGCCGGGCGTCCATCGGGTCCGAAAACCTCGGCGGCCGGCCGGTCGGCCGCGGGTTGAGCATGACGCGGCAGTCGTGCCGAGCCTTCCTGTGAACGTCAGCGCGATGGCGGGGCGGCGCGCTCCGCCGCATACTGCAGCGCGGCCTGCGGACGGAGACCCTTTGCGCGATGCCTGCGGCTTGTTAGAAGGCGCGCCATGAACGAGCCGCCGACGAAAGCGCGCGATTACAGCGAGACGCTGTTTCTGCCCAAGACCGACTTCCCGATGCGCGCCGGCCTGCCGCAGCGCGAGCCGGAAATTCTCAAGCATTGGCAGAAGCTCGACCTTTACGCGCGGCTGCGCGAGGCCGGCAAGGGCCGGCCTCGCTTCATCCTTCATGACGGGCCGCCCTATGCCAACGGCAACATTCATATCGGGCACGCCCTCAACAAGATCCTCAAGGACGTGGTGACGCGCAGCCAGCAAATGCTCGGCTTCGATTCCAATTACGTGCCCGGCTGGGACTGCCACGGCCTGCCGATCGAATGGAAGATCGAGGAGGAGAACTACCGCGCCAAAGGCAAGCCGAAGCCGGATTTCTCCGATCCGGCGGCGCTGGTCGAATTCCGCCAGGAGTGCCGGCGCTTTGCCGAGCACTGGATCGGCGTGCAGCGTGAAGAATTCGAGCGCCTCGGCGTCGTCGGCGACTGGGCGCATCCCTACACCACGATGGAGTTTTATGCCGAGGCGCAGATCGCGCGCGAGATCATGAAGTTCGCCGCCAACGGCACGCTCTACCGCGGCAGTAAACCGGTGATGTGGTCGGTGGTCGAGAAGACCGCGCTGGCGGAAGCCGAGGTCGAGTACGAGGACTACACCAGCGATATGGTGTGGGTGAAGTTTCCGGTGCGGCGGGTCTCGGCAACCCGGATGATGTCTCCGTCAGAACATCCACAAGAATTTCTGTCCGCGCTGAATTCGGCGTCGGTAGTAATATGGACGACGACACCTTGGACACTTCCTGGAAACCGAGCGATTTCTTTCTCGCCAAAGATCAAGTATGGGCTTTACGAAGTTACTGCGTCTCCCGATGGAAATTGGACGCGCCCAGGGGATAAATTAATTCTAGCAGATAAGCTCGCAGGAGAGGTCTTTAAGCAAGCTCGCATCGCTGAGGGCAGCTACGAACGTAAATGGGAAGTTACAGACTTCGAACTTGAAAACATGGTTTGCTCTCATCCTCTCGCTGGAATGGGCTATGATTTTCACGTTCCACTACTTCCAGGCGATCACGTCACCGACGATACCGGCACCGGCTTTGTCCATACGGCACCCGGACACGGCCGCGAGGACTTCGACGTTTGGACGGCCAACGCGCAAAAACTTGGTCGGTGGGGTATCAACACGACCATTCCGTACACGGTCGACGAAGACGGCCGCTTCACGGAAGCTGCGCCGGGCTTTGCCGGCAAACGCGTCCTCACCGATAAAGGCGAAAAAGGCGACGCCAACGAAGCTGTCATCGCCGCGCTGAAAGACGCCGGCATGCTGATCGCGCGCGGCAGGCTCAAGCATCAATACCCGCATTCGTGGCGCTCGAAGAAACCGGTGATCTTCCGCAACACGCCGCAATGGTTCATCGCCATGGATCGCCCGATCGCGCTCCTCAGCGGCAGCGCCAAGCACGGCACGCTCCGCGAGCTGGCGCAAGCGGCGATCAAGGCGACGCGCTGGGTGCCGGCCCAGGGCGAGAACCGCATCGCCGGCATGATCGAGGGCCGTCCCGATTGGGTGATTTCGCGGCAGCGCGCCTGGGGCGTGCCGATCGCCGTCTTCATCAAGCACAAGCCGGACGGCTCGGTCGAAATTCTCAACGATCCCGAGGTCAACGTCCGCATCATCGAAGCCTTCGAGGCGGAAGGCGCCGACGCCTGGTACCGGCCGGGCGCGGGCGAGCGCTTCCTCGGCAAGCTTGCCGACGGCGGCTGGCAGAAGGTCGACGACATTCTCGACGTCTGGTTCGATTCCGGCTCGACGCACGCCTTCGTGCTGGAAGACGAAACACACTTTCCGGCGTTCGCCGGCATCAGGCGCAAGGCCGACGGCGGTACCGATACGGTGATGTATCTCGAGGGTTCCGACCAGCACCGCGGCTGGTTTCAGTCGTCGCTGCTTGAATCGTGCGGCACGCGCGGCCGCGCGCCGTTCGACGTCGTCGTCACCCACGGCTTCACGCTCGACGAGCACGGCCACAAGATGTCGAAGTCGCTCGGCAATGTGGTGGCGCCGCAGGATGTGATCGCGCAGTCGGGCGCCGATATCCTGCGGCTTTGGACCTGCGCCACCGATTACTGGGACGACCAGCGCATCGGAGCGGAGACGCTCAAGACCACCGTCGACACCTATCGCAAGCTGCGCAATACGCTGCGCTGGATGCTCGGCAGCCTCGCGCACTTTGCCGCCGCCGAGCGGGTCGCACCCGGCGCCATGCCCGACCTCGAACGGCTGATGCTGCACCGGCTCGCCGAGCTTGATCCGCTGGTTCGCGGCGCCTACGACGACTTCGACTACAAGCGCATCTTCGCCGCGCTCAACGCCTTCATGACCGTCGACCTGTCGGCGTTCTATTTCGATATTCGCAAGGACGCGCTTTACTGCGATCCTTATTCTTCGCGCACGCGCCGCGCCTGCCTCACCGTGCTCGATAATCTGTTCCGCGCCACGGTGATCTGGCTCGCGCCGATGCTGTGCTTCACCGCCGAGGAAGCCTGGCTCGCCCGCGATCCGGCGGCCGCATCGGTGCATCTCGAGCAATTTCCCGACGTGCCGCGCGAATGGCGCGATGACGCGCTGGCGCAGAAGTGGCGCAAGGTGCGCCAGGTGCGCCGCGTCGTCACCGGCGCGCTCGAGATCGAGCGTGCGCACAAGCGCATCGGCTCTTCCCTCGAAGCCCACCCGACCGTTTATGTCGGCGACGCCGACTTGTTTGCCGCCTTGGTCGACGTCGACGTTGCCGAAGTCTGCATCACCTCCGGCGCAACGCTGGTGGAAGGCGAGGGGCCGCCGGACGCCTTTCGGCTGCCGGACGTGCCCGGGGTCGCGGTCGAGCCGCGCCGCGCCGAAGGGCGCAAATGCGCCCGCTCGTGGAAAATCTCGGTGGCGGTCGGGTCCGATCCGCAATTTCCCGATGTCACCCCGCGCGACGCGCAGGCGTTGCGCGAATGGGACGCGATGCGCAAGGCGGCCGAGTAGGATCGCGATGGCCGAGGCTGCACCCCCGACATCGGACCGCTCCTATGCATGGGGGTCGCTGACCGGCTTCGGCCTTGCCTTGGCCGCGCTTACCGGCCTCGTCGATCAGGCGTCGAAGTTTTGGCTCCTCGACGTGTTCGATCTGGGCAGCCGCATCCAGGTGCCGCTCACGCGTTTTGTCGATCTCGTGCTCACCTGGAACGCCGGCATCAGTTACGGCCTGTTGCAGCAGCAGGGTACGGTCGGGGTTTGGGCGCTGCTGGCGTTCAAAGTCGTCGCCGTGGCGCTGTTGTGGATTTGGCTGGCGCGCGCCGCCTCGCGGCTCACTGCCGCAGCGCTCGGGCTGATTATCGGCGGGGCGGTCGGCAATGCGGTCGACCGGCTACACTGGCCGGGCGTCATGGATTTCGTGCTGTTTCACGTCGAAACCGGCGGCTTCAGCTTCCGCTGGTACGTGTTTAACCTTGCCGATGCAGCCATCGTCGCCGGCGTCGTCGGGCTGCTATACGATTCCTTCAAGGTCCGTGCGCCGCAAAAGCGCCCTGATCGCGGATCAAACGGATCGTGAGGGTTTCAGGCCATGCTCCGGCGTACCATCTCGGGTGAGGGCATGCAGCACCGTGAATGCACCAGCCGTGCGGAAGGCGCCGGCGCAGCCGTGCGCGCGGCTCTGCGGCGCGCGGCTCTGGCGGTCGCCTTGGCCGGCGCCGGCCTCGGCGCGGCTTGGTCGCCGGCGCTGGCGCAGACTTACGGCAGCAACAAAGGCAGCATCTTCGACAGCATGATGCAGACGTTCGGCCTCGGCAAATCCGATCCGACCGCAGGCATCGACTATACCGAGCGGTCGCCGCTCGTCATACCGCCGACGCGCGATCTGCCGGCACCCGGTTCGGAGGCGGCAGTTCCCGGTCCGGACTGGCCGAGGAATCCGCCGGCCAAGTCGGCGCGCAACAACACGGGGCCGACGCCGGTGGTGCCAGGCACCGCGGTGCAGACGCCCAACCCGCCGGTGCAGTCGAAGCCCTGGTACAATCCGGCCGGCTGGTTCGACAAGGAAGAGTACGCCAACTTTGCCGGTGAGCCGGTGCGCCGAAATCTCACCGATCCGCCCGCCGGGTATCGCGTTCCCTCGCCGGAGCAGCCCTACGGTATCGGCCCGGACAAGAAAGGCTCGAAGCAGGCGACCGCGAAAGACTTCAACATGGGTTCGGCGTCGCCGCCAAGCGGGCAGCCGGGGCAGTAACGGGCGAGTGTCGCAAGGCCGATGGTGCCGGCCTGTGTCTGTCACTCTGATCGCTTGTCGTGTCGCACCGTTTGATCGCGCAGCGCTCGGCCTGGCGTGCGGGCAAGCGCCCAAGCGCGACGTCGTCAAACTGGAGATTTCCGACGTGCCGAAAACGCTGTTGTCCGCCCTTGCCTTGCTTGCCGGCCTGCCTGCCGTCGCCGGCGCCGCCAATGGCCCCGACGTCGCGCATTTTACGCTCGACAACGGCCTTGAAGTCGTCGTGGTGCCGGACCATCGCGCGCCGGTCGTCACCCACATGATCTGGTACAAGGTCGGCGCTTCCGACGAGACGCCGGGCAAATCGGGGCTCGCGCATTTCCTCGAACACTTGATGTTCAAGGGCACCGCGGCCAATCCCAGCGACAAGTTCTCGCTCGCGGTCGCCGCCATCGGCGGTCAGGAGAACGCGTTCACCTCCGACGATTACACCGGATTTTTCCAGCGCGTCCCGCGCGAGTACCTCAAGGAAATGATGGCGTTCGAGGCCGACCGCATTACCGGGCTGGTGCTCACCGACGCTGTCGTGCGTCCCGAGCTCAACGTCGTGCTCGAAGAACAGAACATGCGGGTCGCCAACAATCCGAATGCCCGCCTCGTCGAGCAGATGCAGGCCGCGCTTTATCTCAACCATCCCTACGGCCGACCAACCATCGGCTGGCGGCCCGAGATCGAGAAGCTGACGCGTGTGGACGCGCTGGCGTTCTATCGGCGCTTCTATACGCCGAACAACGCCGTTGTCGTCGTCGCCGGCGACGTGACCGCCGCCGAGGTCAAGGCCGACGCCGAGGCGACCTACGGCAAGATCAAGCCGCGCGCCGAGATCGCGCCGCGGCGGCGGCCGATGGAACCCGTGCAGGAGGCGCCGCGCACCGTCACGCTCGCCGACGCAAGAGTCGAGCAGCCGAGCGTGAGCCGCGTCTACCTGGCGCCGTCACGGCTCAGCGCCAAGCCCGGCGAAAGTCAGGCGCTCGAAGTCCTGGCGCGTGTGCTCGGCGGCGGCGTCAACAGCCGCCTGTATCGAAAGCTCGTGGTCGAGCAGAACCTGGCGCTCGACGCCGGCGCCTACTATACGAGCACGGCGCTCGACTACGGCAAATTCGGCGTCTACGGCGTGCCGAAACCGGGCAAGAGCCTGTTCGAGGTCGAAGCCGCGATCGATGCGGTGATCGCCGATGTCATCGAGCGCGGCGTCACCGCCGACGAACTGGCGCTGGCCAAGAACCGGCTGATCGCCGACGCCGTCTACGCTCAGGACAACCAGGCGACGCTGGCCCGCTGGTACGGCGCCGCGCTTGCCACCGGCGAGACCGTGGATATGGTCCACAACTGGCCGGACGACATTCGCGCCGTGACCGCGGACGCGGTCCAGGAGGCGGCGCGGATTTGGTGCAACCGCCGCTCCTCGGTGACCGGCTACCTGGTGAACAGCCTGCAATCCGTGGAGAAGCACTCGTGAACGCGACCGCTGCGGCCTTGGTTTGCCTGCGTTCATGGCGCCGCGGCGCCGCGGCGCCCGACGGCTCGCGACGCTTGATCGCTGTGGCCGCCGCCGCGGCCTTCGTTGCCCTGAGCGCGCCGGCGTCGGCGACGACCATCGAGCGCGTGGTGAGCCCCGGCGGCGTCGAAGCCTGGCTCGTGCGCGAGCCGGCCGTTCCCTTGATCGCCGTCGAGTTCGCCTTTTCCGGCGGCGCCAATCAGGATCCGGTTGACAAGCCCGGCACGGCGAACCTCGTCGCCGCGCTGTTGAACGACGGCGTCGGCAACCTCGATTCCGAGACCTTTCACAAGCGCCTGGAGCGCAAGGCGGTCGAATTGAGCTTCGAGGCGGGGCGCGACACGCTGCGCGGCTCGCTGCGCACGCTGTCGGAGAATCGCGACGAAGCGTTCGACGATTTGCGGCTTTGCGTCACGGCTGCGCGTTTCGATCCGAGCGATATCGAGATCAACCGCGCGCAGATCCTGTCGACGCTGCGGCGGGCGACCACCAACCCGACCGAGATCGCCAATTTGCGCTGGTGGCGCGCCGCGTTCGCCGATCACCCTTACGGCCGTCCGGTCTCCGGCACGCTGGAATCGGTGCCCGCCATCACTGCGGCCGACGTCAGGGACTATGCCCGGCGGGTGCTGGCGCGCGGCAACCTGAAAATCGGCGTGGTCGGCGACATCGATCCTGAGACGCTGAAGCCGATCCTCGACCGCGTCTTCGGCGCGCTGCCGGCGCAACCGCAGCTGACGCCGGTCGCCAATGTGGCGCCGCAGGGGCGCGGCAAGCGCATCGTGATCAAGCTCGACGTGCCACAGGCGGTGGTGACCTTCGGCGGGCCCGGCATCGCCCGCAAGGATCCGGATTTCATGGCGGCTTATGTCGTCAACCACATTCTCGGCGGCGGCTCGTTCACGTCGCGGCTTTATCAGGAGGTGCGCGAGAAGCGCGGTCTCGCCTACTCGGTCTACGACTCGCTGGTATGGCTCAATCACACCGCGTTGTTCCTCGGCGGCACGGCGACGCGCGCCGATCGCGCCGGTGAAACCGTGGATCTGATCGAGAAGGAAATCCACCGCTTGGCCGAGGACGGCCCGAGCGCCGACGAGCTGGCCAAGGCGAAGTCCTACCTCAAGGGCTCGTTCGCGCTTGAGCTCGACACTTCGAACAAGATCGCGGCGCTGCTCGTGCAATTGCAGCGCGACGATCTCGGCATGGACTATTTCGCCAGGCGGCCGCAGATGATCGACGCGGTGACGCTCGACGACGCCAAGCGCGTGGCCAAGCGCCTGCTCGACGGCGGGCTCCTGGTCACCGTCGCCGGCCGGCCAAAGGGACTGGCCTCCAACACCGCCGAATAGGCCGGGGTCGGGCGCAGCGCAATCCGTGACGACGCCTGACGGTTTAGGCCTCGCTACGGGGTTTCGGCTGGGCGCGGCCGGCGCTACGCTTCGCCATGATCCGCGTCACAAACGACATCAGCATCGACGAGCGCGAAATCGAGGAAAGCTTCGTGCGCGCTTCCGGGCCGGGCGGGCAGAATGTCAACAAGCTTGCGACGGCGGTGCAGCTTCGCTTCGACGTGCGCCGCTCGCCGTCGCTGCCGGAGCAGGTGCGTGAGCGGCTCGAGCGCCTGGCCGGCGCCCGGCTCACCCGTGACGGCGTGCTGGTCATCATCGCGCAACGGCATCGTACCCAAGGCCGCAACCGCGAGGACGCGCGCAACCGCTTGATCGAGCTTGTTCGCCGTGCGGCGGCCGCGCCGCGGCCGCGGCGCCCGACCAAGGCGACCAAAGCCTCGCGCGAGCGTCGCATTGAAGCGAAGAAGCGCCGCGCCGGCGTCAAGAAGCTGCGCCGCGCCCGGCCGGCGTTCGATTGACGAACCCTCCGGCGCCGCCGACCCCGGCTAGCATCTGCTTCAGCCGCGGCCGGTCGACCTTGCCCATCGCCGTGACCGGCAGCGTTTCGAGCACGACGATGTGCGCCGGAACGAACACCGCGGGTAGGTGCGGGCGACAATGATCCCGCAACGCCTCGGCTTCGATGCGGCCGCGGCCTGCAACCGCGGCCCAGACCTCCTCGACGCCGTGCTCGCTGGTCGCCATCCACGCCGCAGCTTCATGGATTCCGGGAAACGAAAGCAGCGCCGCTTCGACCTTCTCCGCCGCCAATTTGCCGCCGCCGGCGTTGAGCACGTCGTTTTGCCGGCCGGAAATGATCAGCAGGTCGTCTTTTGTCAGTGCGCCGAGGTCGCCCGGATAGAACCAGCCATTGCGGAACACTTGCGCGGTTTCGACCGGATCGTCGATGTAACGGTCGACGGCGAATTCGCTGGCGATGCGGACGATGCCCTCGCCGCCGGGCGGCACGGGGCGGTCCAGTTCATCGACGATCTCGATGCCGATTCCCGGCGTGACGTAACCCGCAGCGCCGGCAATATGCGCGATCCGGTGCGCCGGCGCAGTGGCGCTGATGGCGGTTTCGGTCGAGCCATAGCCGGTGATCAGCTGCGCGCACAGCCGCGGCCGCACGCGCTCCAGCAGCGGAAGAGGCAGCAGGCTGCCGCCGGAAATGATGGTGTCGACGTGAACATCGATGGACGGATTCCGATCGCACATCGCGAGCAGCTGCACGAGCGTCGTTGGCGTCGCCAGCATCGCTTCGATCCGGAAGATCTCAAACCCGCGCAGCGTGTTTTCGACGTCGGCGCCGCGGAAGAAAAGGGTGCCGCCGCGGGCAAGCATGTGGGTGAGGAACTGATAGCCGAGTGCCGCGCTCAGGCCCATGTGCATGTAGAGGCGCGAACAGCGCGGGTAGCGGTTGCCGACGACATAGTCGAAACGCGCGTTTCTTGCCATGACCATGCGGTGGGTCAGCGCCACCGCTTTCGGGTCGCCGGTAGTCCCCGAGGTGAGCACGATGCGGCAGATCGCGTCCGACGCAGCAGCGCCGTCCGGCACGATGCCGAACGGCGCGCCACCGCCCATGATCCAGCTGTGATCCAACGGCCAATGCTTGGCGTCCGGCGCGAACGGATAGTCCGCGCTTTCGAGTACAGCGTCGAGCTTCAATCCGGCGGGCGGCCGGTGCATGCCGACCGACACCGGAACCATCCCGGCCTGGGTGAGGCCGAGGATGACGGCCGCATGCAGCAGCGCGTCGTCGGTCGATAACGCTACGATATCGCCGCGGCGCAGGCCGTGGGCGGCCGCCCGATGCGCGATGTTGTTCATCTGTGCGGCAAGCCGCGCGTAACTGACGACGTCGATGCCTTGCGCGCACAGCGCCGGCGCCTCCGGCTGGTATTTCGCCTGGAAGAGAATCGGTTCGACCACATTCATGTTCGCGAACGGCGATCCGCACTGCGTTCGGGCCGTACCGTAGCGGTCAGAAGACGGCGGTCAATCTGACGAACGGGCCCCAATAGGCGCGGTCGATGGTCTCGAGCGCGCCGGTATTGATGTTGTAGGTGGTCAGGGCCGAAGCGTAGAAATCGGCGCGTATGCCGGCGCTCAGTTTTGCGTGGGGCGTGAACCAGTAACTCAGCGCGGCCCACCCATCGTTGTTGACCACCGCCGCGTAGGAGTTTGACGTCAGCGAAAAGCTGCCGCCGGCAGCGACGCCGCTGGCTTTGAAACACCGCTCGCCGAACAGCAACGCGATGCCCGTACCATAGTCGAATGTCCAAAAGCCCACGATAGGCTGAGACCCGGTGAACGCCGCGCGCGGACCGGCCCCGAAGAAGCAGCTGTTCCAGGATGCCGAACTGGAACTCGCAATCGCCGTGGCGACGGTCGTCGGCCCCTTCGTGGTCACGGTAGGAGTGTAAAAGGTTCCATAAACGGACTTGGTTCTCGTGGTCGTCGTGCCTTTGGTCACGGTCGACGTCGTCAGCCCCGATTCCGTTGCCGATCCCGCAATGCTCAAGTCGGCGACGCGAATGCCGAGTTGGATTTGGGGCGAGCTCGAGCCCATGCCGAGGTCGCGTCCGATCATGAAGTCGGCGACCCAATGACTTTCCCAGTCGCTCGCCTGCGTTGCGCTCGAGCTGGACCCTGAGTTGGTCGTCGACCGAACGATGGCCTGCAGAACGCTGGTGTAGGGGCTGATGACATGGGTCGAATGCGTGGTCGTGGTGGTGGTCGTAGGGCCGGTCGAGGACGACGTGGAAGAACTGCTGGTGGCGGTTCTGTTGCGGCCGTAACGGAAATCGAACACGAAGTGCCACGGGCTGTCCGGCGCCCAGCGGTAGTCGAAGCCGAACGCACCTTCGAGGCCGGGCAGGTTGCTGAAGGGGGCGTAGGGGGCGCCCAGTCCGGGCAGGGAAGGGATATTGAAGGTCCCGCCCGCCGTCTGGAAGGAACCGCCTTCCACCCAGACGGTCCACAGCATGTTCGGATCGCGGCCTTCCGGCGAACTTGAAGCGCCTTGCGCATGGGCGCCCGATCCTGAAACCGAAAGCGCCAGCACCGAGGCGCCAGTAAGCAACGACCCGCGAAGGGAGGGTTGTACCGGCGGCATGCTGCGTATTTTGCCCCTGCCCCAGGGAGTAAGTCCCAGGCCCGAATCAAATCAACTTGATATTGCCAAACGGGACTAGGTCAATGCCCGCGACCATTGCGCGCACGGCCGGAATTGCTGAAATACCGCTTCCGTTCGTATCTGTTGCGGAAACAACACTGAATCGACTTAGGGCGTCGATTCAACGTCGGCTCCTGCGGAGGAATTTGCCCGATGAGCCCGCCGACCGAGCCGGGGCAGGACGGTGCCGAACGCGGCCACCAATCAGGGATTGTGTGGATCGCGTCCTATCCGAAATCAGGGAATACCTGGGTACGGACCTTCCTGCATAACCTGACCAGGCTGCAAAACGGCGAGGAAGGCGCGCAGGACATCAACGAAATGGCGCGGTTCTCCACCTGGGAGATCGACAAGATGCGCTACGCCTTTTTTCTCGGCTTCGAGCCCGACAACTCGATCCACCGCAGGGAGATTGCGGCCACCCGCCATGCCGTGCACCAAGAGATCGCCGATTCGGCGCAAGGCCTTCTCTTCGTAAAGACGCACAATTGCCTGGTCATGGATCGCGGCTATGCGACCGTCAATTTTGCCGCCACCGCCGGTGCGGTCTATGTGGTGCGCAATCCGCTCGATGTTGCCATTTCCTACGCCCACCACGCCGGCGCGTCGGTCGACGACGCCATCGACCGCATGGCGGCCACCGATGCGGAGACGAACGGCAGCGACACCACCGTCTACGAGGTGCACGGTTCGTGGAGCCAGCACGTCTGGAGCTGGACGCGCAATCCGCATCGCGCCCTGTACGTCGTGCGCTACGAGGACATGCTGGCCGAGCCGCGCCAGGCCTTCGCCGCGATCGCGCGGCACCTGCGGATTTTCTCGACGCGCCGCCAAATCGCCAAGGCGGCCGAGCGCTCGTCGTTTGCGCAGCTGCAGGAGCAGGAGCGCGCCAAGGGCTTCCGCGAGCGCCCGCCGCAGGCGGACCAGGACTTCTTCCGCGAAGGCCGCGCCGGGCAATGGAAGGATGTTCTGACTCGCGCTCAGATCGATCGCATCGTCCGCGATCATCGCGAGCAAATGCGGCGCTTCGGCTATCTGCCGCCGGGTTGATCGTCGCCGGCATCGGCGTGGGCACCGCGATTGAACTCACGATGCCTGGCCTAAATCACAGGATGATCGAAATCACGGCTCGAAGCTGAATCATCCGCATCGTCCGCGATGCTTTTTCAGCCTTGCCGCCACAGCCAACGAACCAGGATGATTGCCGCCACCATGCCGGCGCACTGGGCGACGATGAAGGCCGGGGCGCCTGCGGGCGCGATGCCCGCATAGGTGTTCGACAGCGCCCGGGCGATCGTCACTGCCGGATTGGCAAACGACGTGGAGGCGGTGAACCAATAGGCGGCGGTAATAGAGGACGACGGCGTATGGCACGCCGCAGGCGTCCGCGCGGCGCAGCCGAAAATCGTCAGCAGCAAGCCGAACGTGGCGACCGCTTCGGCGAACCATTGGCCCGGCCCGTCGGCTTGCTTGATCGAGGGCGCCTCCCGGGAGGCAGATCTACGAGGCGGAGCGAGCTGCTATGCCTTGCCGCATTGCGACCGGGCCGCGGGGTGTATCGCTTAAGCGCGACTGTGGCGCCGGTAGCGCCTGCGCGGCGAAAGGGAGAATCATTCTCGCGGCGCTGTCGGCGCCCGAGGTCTCGGCGCCACCGAACACGCCCCGGGAGAGCGGCGGTCGGGCGCGGTGCGCAACAAACGCGCACGAGCAAGGCGATGAGCAAAAATTCGGCACGAACCCGTCCGTGCTTCCACCTATCGGTGTTGCCATTGCGCGGAAAAGCCGCACGCATCGGGCAATTTTGCGACCGGCACCTGAGAGTGCGGGCGTGCGAATCAATTTTGTGAAAGGCGAATCAAATTGTCGCGTGGTGCGATCAAATTTCTCCATGGTATCGAGCAACGCTTGCGCTGCGCCTGCGTTGATCTTAGCTGCAGGCGGGGGAATGCCCAGATAACCAAGCGGCCGGAGCAGGCCCACCGAGGAGAGACTAGCAGCGGGCGCTCTCAGACAGCGCACGCCGGCGGCGGATTGCAGTTCGTCCGCCGGCGCTTGATTGGCAGTGCAAGGAGACGTTGATGAATCAGGCACCCTCCCGGGAGCTCATGACCAGAGGCGCGACGCGTATTCAGCCGTTCGAGCGGGTCGCGATGGTGTTGCAGGGCGGCGGCGCGCTCGGCGCCTACCAGGCCGGCGTCTATCAGGCGATCCACGAAGCCAAGATCGACGTGCATTGGATTTGCGGCACCTCGATCGGCGGGGTCAATGGCGCGCTGATCGCCGGCAATCCGCCGGAGCGCCGCGTCGAGCGGCTGCGCGAATTCTGGGAGACCGTCACCAAGCCGCCGATCAGGATTCCCAATGTGCCGTGGTTCACCGATCTGCCGTGGAACGGCAACGGTCAGGCGCGCTACTGGACCAACCGGATGAGCGCGTTTGCCACCATGCTGCACGGCGCGCCGGGCTTCTTCACGCCGCGGCCTTTGCCCCCGGTCAATTCGGCGGCGGAGAGCCCGGACCTCGTCAGCTATTACGACATCACGCCCCTGAAGGAGACGCTCGCCAGCCTGGTGGATTTCGATCGGATCAATGCCGACCCGATGCGGCTCACGGTGCTCGCCACCAATGTGCGCACCGGTGCGCCGGCCTATTTCGACAACCGCGAGCAAAAGCTCACCGCCGCCCACGTGCTTGCCGGCGCCTCGCTGCCGCCGAGCTTTCCGCCGACCGAGATCGACGGCGAATATTACTGGGACGGCGGCGTGGTCTCGAACTCGCCGATGCAATTCGTCGTCGACAACCGCGGCCGCTACACCGCGCTGGTCTTCCAGGTCGATCTGTGGGATGCGAACGGCGAGGTGCCGCTCGACATCCCGTCGGCCAATCTGCGGGCGATGGAGATCCACAGCGCCAGCCGCATCAATATTTCGCTCGAGCAGCACAAGAGCATGCAGAAATTTCGCCACGCGCTGCGTCGCTTCCTCGATCAGCTTCCCGAGCAGTGCCAGAACGATCCGGAGGTGCAATTTCTTGCCGAGCAGGCGCGGGTCAAGGTCGCGACCATCGTGCAGTTGAAGTACCAGGCGAACAAGTTCGAGACCGCGGGCAAGATGTTCGAATTTTCGCGCCTTGGGATGGAGGAGCATTGGCAGGCGGGCTACGACGATACCCGGACCGCGCTCGCCGAGCCGGGCGTGCTCGAACTGCCGCACGTCTCCGAGGCGGCGCGCATCTTCGACGTGCACCGCGGCTGGACCCGGTAACTGGTCGTTCGGCTCGCCGCGACGGGGGCGGAACCGGCGCGCGGCTTCGGCCTGAAACCAGCGGCCGGATTTCGCCTGCGCGCGATCCGAGCTACGATTCGGCTTAAACGAGTCGCGCATGCCCGTCCGCCAGCTGCCCGAAGCCGTCATCAACCGCATCGCCGCCGGCGAGGTGGTGGAGCGCCCGGCGAGCGTGGTCAAGGAGCTGGTCGAGAACGCGCTCGATGCCGGCGCGAGCCGCATCGACGTTTTCACCGACGGCGGCGGCCGGCGGCTGATCGCGGTGACCGACGACGGCGCCGGCATGACGGCCGCCGACCTGGCGCTGGCGGTCGAGCGCCACGCCACCTCGAAGCTGCCCGGCGATGACCTCGGGTCGATCGGCACGCTCGGTTTTCGCGGCGAGGCCCTGCCGTCGATCGGCGCGGTGGCGCGGCTGTCGATCGCAACGCGCCATCGCGGCGAGCCGCACGCCTGGGCGATCGACGTCGACGCCGGCGTGAAGTCGGCGGTCAGGCCGGCGGCGCTCGGGGACGGCACGCGGGTCGAGGTGCGCGATCTGTTCTACGCCACCCCGGCGCGGCTCAAATTCCTCAAGACCGACCGCACCGAGGCCGAGGCGGTGCGCGAGGTGGTGCGGCGGCTCGCCATGAGCCGGCCGGACGTGGCGTTCTCGCTCGCCGGCGAGGAGCGCGTGCCGGTCACTTACGCCGCGGCGCTGCCCGGCGCGGCCGGACGGCTGTCGCGGCTCGGCGACGTGCTCGGCGCCGAGTTCCGCGCCAACGCCGTTGCGGTCGCGGGCGACCGCGACGGCGTCGGCGTCGAAGGCTTTGCGGCGCTGCCGACGCTGTCGCGCGCCAACACGCTTGGCCAATATCTGTTCGTCAACGGCCGGCCGGTGCGCGACAAGCTGTTGATCGGCGCGGTGCGCGCGGCCTATGCCGATTATCTGCCGCGCGACCGCCACCCGGTGGTGGCGCTGTTCGTCGAGCTTGCGCCGCGCGAGGTCGACGTCAACGTGCATCCGGCCAAGGCCGAGGTGCGCTTCCGCGATGCCGGCCTCGTCCGCAGCCTGATCGTGCAGGCGCTGAAAACCGCGCTCGCCCGTGACGGCGGCCGCGCGGCGACGACCGGGGGCAGCGCCACCATCGCCGCGTTCCGCCGGCGGCCGCAGCCGCCGCGCCCGCTGTGGCAGCCGTTGCGCGCCGGCGGCTTTGCCGAAGCGGCACAGGCGGCGTTCGACGTCGGCGCGCCGGAGGTCGATCTGGGCACCGGGCTCGACCCGCATCTGGCGGCCGAAACCGCGGCCGGCTTCGCCGCGGCACAGGATCATCCGCTCGGAGCGGCGCGCGCGCAGGTGCACGAGACCTATATCGTGGCGCAGACCCGGGACGGCCTGGTCATCGTCGATCAGCATGCCGCGCATGAGCGCATCGTCTATGAGAAGCTCAAGGCGGCGCTGCAAAAGGGCGGCATCATGCGCCAGATCCTGCTCATTCCCGACGTCGTCGAGCTCGACGAGGCCGGCGTGGAGCGGCTTGTTGGCCATGCCGGGGAGTTGGCGCGGTACGGTCTGATCATCGAGCCGTTCGGTCCCGGCGCCGTGGCGCTGCGCGAGACGCCGGCGCTGCTCGGCGCGATCGACGGCGCCGGACTGCTGCGCGACCTCGCCGAGCACATCGGCGAATGGGACGAGGCGTTGCCGCTTGAACGCCGCCTCATGCACGTCGCCGCGACCATGGCCTGCCACGGCTCGGTGCGCGCCGGGCGCCGGCTCAAGGCCGAAGAAATGAATGCCCTGCTGCGCGAGATGGAGGTCACACCCAATTCCGGCCAATGCAACCACGGCCGTCCGACCTATGTGGAATTGAAGCTCACCGATATCGAGCGATTGTTCGGCCGCCGGTGAGGTCAGGCCGAGCGCAAAAATATCACTTCCGTGTCGTCGTAGCGGCGCCGTTCCAGTTCGGAGAACCCGTCGGGCGCGGCGAATTGCGCCTTCGTCGCCTCTTCGACGACGATCAGGGCGCCCGGCGTGAGCCATCCGCCGCTGCGCGCTGCGGCGAGTGCCCGCTCGGCGAGGCCCTGCCCGTAAGGCGGATCGAGAAAAACGAGCGAGAACGGTTCGAGGGGGTGCGCTGCACCGAGCTTGGTAGCGTCACGACGGAAGATACGCGTCGTGCCGCCGAGTCCGAGTGCAGCCACATTCTCGCGCATGAGCGCGCGCGCCTCGGCGCTTTGGTCGACGAACAGCGCGTATGCGGCGCCGCGCGACAGCGCTTCGATGCCGAGCGCACCGGTGCCGGCAAAAAGATCGAGCACCCGCGCGCCGGTGACGGGATCGCCGTAGCGATGGGCGAGGATGTTGAACAAAGATTCGCGGAGCCGGTCGGCGGTCGGCCGGATTTCCGGCGACTTGGGGGCGGCAAGCGCGCGTCCGCGCAGGCGGCCGCCAATGACGCGCATCAGCGGCGGCCCCGCGGTGGCCGTCGCGGCGGCGGTCGCGGCGAACCGGCACGATCCGCCGGGCGGCGGGGCCGCCCGCCCCGCCCGGCCGCAGCCTTTGCCGGCGGCGCGACCGGCCGCAGTTCCCCGAAACGCTCGATGCGGACGGGGCGGCCCTTGCGGTCGGTGAGGGTGTCCGTGCGCAAGGGCTCCGCCGGTTGGTGCCGCGGCAGTCGGTCGTCGCGGCGCGAGCCGTGAAACGCGCGCCGCAGCTTTGTCGCTGGCCGTCCGTCATCGTGCGCGCGCCAGGAATGGGACGGCGCCCTGGCAGGGGTCGAAGTTTTTGGTTGTCGCCTGCGGACTTGCCGCTCCTCATCATTCGCCACGTGAGCGGGGGTGATGGGTGCGGAAAAATCGGCGCCGGACCCGGCGATAAGGCGCTCGCCGAGCTGTTCGCGCAGCGTTCGCGTCCGCACTTCTTCGACTTCGCCCTCGGCCAGATCGCCGAGTTGAAATGGACCGAAGGAAATGCGGATTAGGCGCGTCACCGACAGCCCAAGATGGCCAAGCACGTTGCGCACTTCGCGATTCTTGCCCTCGCGGATGGCGAAGGTGAGCCACAGGTTCGAGCCTTGCACGCGGTCGAGCGTGGCTTCGATGGCGCCGTAGCGGATGCCGTCGATGGTAATGCCGGCGCGCAACTGATCGAGCTGCGCCTGGGTCGCTGAGCCGTGGGCGCGGACGCGATAGCGGCGCAGCCAGCCGGTCGCGGGCATTTCGAGGAGGCGCGCGAGGGCGCCGTCGTTGGTCAGGAGGATGAGCCCTTCGGTGTTGAAGTCGAGCCGGCCGACGCTGATCAGGCGGGGCAGCTCTTTGGGCAGGTGCTGGAAAATCGTCGGCCGACCTTGCGGATCGGAGTGCGCGGTGAGAAGCCCGCGCGGCTTGTGATACAGGAACAGCCGGGTGCGCTGGCGTTGCGGCAACGGCTCGCCGTCGACGCTGATCCGGTCGCGCGCGGTCACGTTCTGCGCCGGCGAACGGATCACCGCGCCGTTGACGGCGACGCGGCCGGCGGCGATCCATTGTTCGGCTTCGCGGCGCGACGCCAGGCCGGCACGGGCGATGACCTTGGCAATGCGTTCGCTGCGTTCGGTGTTGTGGTCCATGGTGCCGTAGCCGGGCTGGTCCGGCCATCCACATCTTTGTTTGGCGAGGTGTATAAGGACGCGGATGCCCGGCACAAGGCCGGGTAACACTGGCATGGCGGCCATGGCCTCATTCATGGAGTTGGCGCTCGCCGAAGCCCGCGCCGCCGCGGCGCGCGGCGAGGTGCCGATCGGCTGCGTGATCGTCTGCGACGGGGCCGTGGTGGGGCGCGCCGGCAACCGCACGCTCATCGACCGCGATCCGACCGCGCATGCCGAGATCGTCGCCATCCGCGCCGCGGCCGCGGCGCTCGGCTCGGAACGGCTGACCGACTGCGACCTCTATGTCACGCTCGAGCCGTGCGCAATGTGCGCCGGGGCCGTCGCGTTCGCCCGCATTCGCCGGCTCTATTACGGCGCCGCCGACTTAAAGGGCGGCGCGGTGGATAACGGCGTCAAGTTCTTTGCGTCGCCATCGTGCCATCACCGCCCTGAAGTCTATGGCGGCCTCGCCGCGGCGGAGTCGTCGGCGCTGCTCAAGAGCTTTTTCGAGGAATTGCGGCAGTCCTAGCTCCCGAGCAGCGCGCCGAGCCGTTTTTTTACGTCGGCCTTGGTCGCATCGGCGCAACGCAGGATGGCGGTCGCTTGGTGGAAGCCGAGGGTGCGGAAGATGCCGACATTCGGCCGGATCATGAGGTCCGGCGCCGACTGGGCGAGCTTGGCTGCGACGATGGCGTTGCCCATGATGTTGAGCGTGGCGATGACGCTCTCCCAGGCGTTCGGGAGATCGTCGCGCTGTGCCGGCGGCACGCTCAGCACGTCGACGCTGACGATGTAATCGGCGCGGCCGCGCACACGGTCGAACGGCAGCGGATTGGTGGCGCCGCCGTCGATGAGAATGCGGCCGTCCACGGCGACCGGCCGCAGCAGGCCGGGAATGGCAATCGAGGCGGCGAGCGCCGGCCGCAGCGGTCCCGCAATCAGCGGCGCCTCGGTCCGGCGATGCAGATCGGTAGCGATCACGACCAGCGGAATGGTCAGGCTGGAAAAATCCTCGGGGATCGCTTCCGGCAGGAACTGTGCGCAGAATTTCTCGGCGTCGATCTGGGTAGCTTGCGCGAATGCGCCGGCGAACAAGTCGGCGAGCGTGCCGGCGCGCGCCGCCATGAGGCGGCGCATGGTCTCGCTGCGGTTGTGTGCAAAGCCGAGCACGTGGCGGCGGATGTCCTTGCCGCGCATGCCCGCCGCATAGGCGGCGCCGATCAGCGCGCCGATTGAGGTGCCGGCAATGGCGGCGGGTTTGACGCTCATTTCGTCGAGCGCTTCGATCACCGCGATATGGGCAAGTCCGCGCGCGCCGCCGCCGCCGAGTGCAAGCGCAAAAGTCTTCATCGGGCCTTGCCGTGTTCAGGCCGCGTCCGCCTCTTGGGCAAATTCCCAGGCTTTGGCGGCGAGCGGCCGCACCAGTCCCGCCTTGGCCGCGGCGAAGGCGCTTGTCGCCGTGCCATCGCGGACCCGGCCGACAATGCCCTGCAGGATCGCGGCGATGCGGAAGAAATTGTACGCCGAATAGACCGGCAGATACGGCCGCGGATCGAGGCCGGTGCGTTTGACGTAAGCGGCGACATATTCGTCGAGCGCCGGAATGCCAAGCGCCTTCAGGTCGAAACCGACGAGCGAGCCGGTGCCGGCTTCCGACGGCGGCATGTGCCACTGCATCAGATGATAGGAGAAATCGGCAAGCGGGTCGCCGAGCGTCGACAGTTCCCAGTCGAGCACGGCGACAACCCTGGGCGCATCGGGCGCGATGATCATATTGTCGAGGCGATAATCGCCGTGGACAAGCCGCGGCGGCTGGTCGGGCGGCAAATGCGCCGGCAGCCACGCCATCAGCTGTTCCATGTCCTCGATCTTCTCGGTCTCGGAGGCGCGGTATTGTTTCGACCAGCGATCGATCTGTCGGGCCACATAGTTTTCGCCGCGGCCGTAATCCGCAAGCCCGATGTCCGCTGGCACGAATGTGTGCAGACGCGACAGTGTCGCGTTCATGGCATCATAGACCTGCGCGCGCTCGGCCGGATTGGACGACGGCATGTCGGGTTCCCAAAACACCCGGCCGTCAACATAGGACATGAGAAAAAATGCGGTGCCGACGACCGATTCATCCGCGCAATAAAGGATCGGTGCGGCGACCGGGAAGCCCTGAGCGTGCAGCGCGGAGATCACCCGATACTCGCGATCCACCGCATGCGCCGACGGCAAGAGCTTGCCGGGCGGTTTGCGGCGCAGCACGTAACGGCGGTGCGGCGTCTCGAGGAGATAGGTGGGATTGGACTGGCCGCCCTTGAACTGAGCGACGGCGACCGGTCCGGCAAAGCCTTGCACGTGATCGCGCAGATACGCTTCGAGCCGGCCGGCATCGAAACGCAGCCGATCGCTCACCTCCTTGGTGCCCGAAAAGGTGCCCTGCCGGTCGTTCACGCTCATGCAGACCGATTATCGCTAATCGCCAGCGGATGCCAGCGGCCGATCCTACTTGCTTTCCCGCTCGACGGCGCGCCAGCCGATGTCGTGTCGGCAAAAGCCTTGCGGCCAGCGGATGCGCGCCACCGCTTCGTAGGCGCGCGCGCGCGCCTCGCGCAGGGTCGCGCCGCTGGCGCAGACATTGAGCACGCGCCCGCCGTTGGCGAGGATGCGGCCGTTCTCGGCCTTGGTCCCGGCGTGGAAGATCTCCACCCCCTCGACAGCGGCGGCGTCGCCGAGGCCTTCGATCAGTGAGCCCCTGGCGTATGCGCCGGGATAGCCGCGCGCCGCCATGACGACCGTCAGCGCGGCTGCCGGATACCAGCGCAGGTCGATCGACTTGAGCATGCCGTCGCGACTTGCCAGCAAGGCCGGGACAAGATCCGACATCAGGCGCGGCATCAGCACCTGACATTCGGGATCGCCGAAGCGGACGTTGTATTCGACGAGCTTCGGTCCTGCCGCCGTCAGCATCAGGCCGGCATAGAGCACGCCTTTATAGGGTGCGCCTGCCGCTTGCATCGCGCCGAGCGTTGGCCGAACGATCTCGTCCATGATGCGGGTGTTCAATGCGGCATCGACCGCCGGCGCCGGCGAAAAGGCGCCCATGCCCCCGGTATTCGGTCCGCGGTCGCCGTCAAAGGCGCGCTTGTGATCCTGAGCGGTCGCCAGCGGGATGGCTGTCGTGCCGTCGCACAAGGCAAAAAACGACACTTCCTCGCCGTCGAGAAATTCCTCGATGACGAGTTCGGCGCCGGCTTCGCCGAGACTGCCGCCGAGGATCATGTCAATCGCCGCTTCGGCCTCGGCAATGGTTTGCGCCACGACGACGCCTTTGCCGGCCGCGAGCCCGTCGGCCTTGACGACGATCGGAGCGCCGTGGGCGCGCGCATAGGCCTTGGCCGCCGACGCATCGCCGAACCGCTCATAGGCGGCAGTCGGGATGCGGTGGGCCTTGCACAAATCCTTGGCGAAACCCTTGGAACCTTCCAGGCGCGCCGCGGCCCGGCCTGGTCCGAAGGCCTTGACGCCGGCGCTTTCCAGGTCGTCGACGACGCCGGCGCAAAGCGGCGCCTCGGGTCCGACCACGACGAAATCGATGCCGTGGCGCCGGCAAAAGGCGATCACGGCCTCATGATCGGCGATGTCGAGCGCGACGCACTCTGCCTCTCGCGCGATGCCGGCATTGCCGGGGGCACAGAAAATCCGGTCGACGAGCGGGCTTGCCGCCATCTTCCAGGCCAGCGCATGCTCGCGTCCGCCGGAGCCGAGGAGCAGAATGTTCATGGGTTGATATAGGCTGCCGCTGCCCCCTGTAGCACGGGGGCGCGGCGCCGCAAGGTGAGCGGCGGCGTTGTCCAAGGCTCTTGACCCGTTGGGCGGCGCGCCGCACTAACAGCCGCAATGAACGAACCGCGACTCAACCTGCCGGAACTGACGGTCTCCGAGCTTTCGGCCGCGCTCAAGCGCACCATCGAGGACGCGTACGGCTATGTGCGCGTGCGCGGCGAGCTTGGCAAGGTGAGCTACCACGGCAATGGCCACGTTTACTTTGATCTCAAGGATGATCGCGCCAGCATCGCCGGCGTGATCTGGCGCAGTACCGCCGCGCGCATCAGGCTCAAGCTCGAAGCCGGCTTGGAAGTCGTCATCACCGGGAAACTGACCACTTATGCGGGCCGCTCGCAGTACCAAATCGTGGTCGATACGCTGGAGCCGGCCGGTCTCGGCGCGCTCATGGCGCTGCTTGAGGAGCGCAAGCGGCGGCTCGCGGCAGAGGGGTTGTTCGACGAGGCGCGCAAGCAACTGTTGCCCTATCTGCCCGCCGTGATCGGCGTTATCACCTCGCCGAGCGGCGCCGTCATCCGCGACATTCTGCATCGGCTGGCCGATCGTTTTCCGCGCCATGTGCTGGTTTGGCCGGTGAAGGTACAGGGCGACGGCTCGGCCGCCGAGGTTGCCGCGGCGATCGCCGGCTTCAACGGGCTGCCCGAGCGCGGGGCGCCACCGCGGCCCGATCTCATCATCGTCGCCCGCGGCGGCGGCTCGCTAGAGGACTTGTGGTCGTTCAACGAGGAGGTCGTCGTTCGCGCAGCGGCTGCAAGCCTCATTCCGCTGATCTCGGCGGTCGGCCACGAAACCGATGTGACGCTGATCGATTTTGCCGCCGATCGGCGGGCGCCGACACCGACCGCCGCGGCCGAGATGGCGGTGCCGGTCCGCGCCGAGCTCATCGTCGACGTTGAAAACCTGGAACGCCGAGCCCTTGCCGGTTGGCTGCGCAGTCAGGAGGCGCGGCGCAACGCGGTACGTTCGACCGTGCGCGCGCTGCCCGATGCCGACGAGGTGCTGGCGGCGCCGCGGCAGCGGCTCGACCATGCAGCGGCGGGGCTGCACCGCGCGTTGCGAGCCAATGCGCACATCCATCGCGTGAGCTTGTCGCGAATCGGCGCAAGACTGGGCGTGCATCTTCTGCGCCTGCAAATCGAGCGGCGCCGCGAGCGTCACGCCGGTATTGCGCAGCGGCTGCGGGCGAGTGCGGCGGCCAATGTGGCCGCGCACCGGATGAGAATTGCGGGCGAGGGCGAGCGCCTGCGCATGATCAGCGAACGCGCCGCCGTGGCCATGGACAACCTTCTCGATGCCCGCTGGGCGCGCTGCGAACGCGATGCGCAGCTGCTCGCCGCGTTCTCTTATCGCGGCGTATTGGCGCGCGGCTTTGCGCTGGTCCGCGATCGCGTCGGCCGGCCTTTGCGCGCCGCCAAAGCCGTCGCCGTCGGCATGCCGATCGACGTCGAGTTTGCCGACGGCCATGTCGGCGCCCGGGCCGAGGTCGTGCAGGCTTCGACGACCTCGGGCAGCGAGACGGTCAGGCGCCGTCGTCGACGCCACGGCGATCCCGGGCAGGGCAGCCTGTTCAGCTGAAGCCGCGTTGCGATTGGGCGAACTCGGTCCGGCGACTCCTGCCTTAAGCTCCGGAACCCGCTCTCGCTTGAATTGGCCGCAACGCTGGCGGGGTAAGGGGTGGTTTCACCTGCCGGGCGCAGTGACTATGTTGGCGTTGCGGGCGATTCCGAAGTGAGGCCCGTGCGACGGAGGTCCATTTGCTCAATCGTACCGATCGCCCATCGGGGATGCCCGGCGAAGCCGAGGTCAAATATCTGGACGGCGATTTCCGGGTCGTGCGTCCGGGCGCGTTCGTGCGCTGCGCGGTCACCGGAGCACCGATTCCGCTCGAGGAGCTGAGATATTGGAGCGTGGATTTGCAGGAAGCCTATGCGACGCCGGAAGCGGTGCTGCAGCGGCACGGTCGCGCCTATGCCGGCAAGGCTTAAGCATTATCATGGTCGCTTGAGCACATTCAGCACCATCTGTTGAAACTCTTCGTGCTCATCGATCACGAGCCGCACCGGCAAAGCGCGGGCGCGCGCGGCCAGCGCGGCGAGCCGGCGATCGCCGGTCAGCCGCGCGAGATCCTTTTCCGTCGTGAGCAGAATGAGGTTCGCCGCATCGGCGCGCGCGATCAAGGCCTTGGCTTCTGCCGCCGTGAACCGATGATGATCCGGAAAGCTTGCACGCTCGGCGACGGCAATTCCGGCCGCACCGAGCGTCGCATAAAATTTCTCCGGATCGGCGATGCCGGCAAACGCCAGCACTTTGCGGCCGCCGAGTGCCGCGGCGGTGCCGGGGTCGGGTTCGAGACGGCCGTGGAAGATCGTGACGCCGCTTCGGTTCAGGAACGGCGCGAAGGCGCCACCGCCGTCGTCGGGGCCGACCAGGACAAGCGCCTGGGCGCGTGCCAACTGAATTTTGAGCGGTGCCCGCAGTGGACCTGCCGGGATGACGCGGCCGTTGCCGATGCCCCGGCGGCCATCGACCAGGACGATCGCCAGGTCCTTGACGAGCGTCGGGTTCTGGAACCCGTCATCCATGACGATGACGCTGGCGCCGGCGCGACGCGCGGCCTGCGCGCCGGCCAGGCGGTCGCGCGCGACAATGGTAGGGGCCAGCGCCGCCAGCGTCAGCGGTTCATCGCCGACGGCGGCGGCGGTGTGAATGTTGGGATCGACGCGCGCGGGACCGGCGAGACGGCCGCCATAGCCGCGGCTGAGGAAGAACGGACGTTGGTGCGCGGCGAGAAGCAGCCGGCCCACGGCGAGCGCCGCCGGCGTCTTGCCTCCGCCTCCGACCGTGAGGTTGCCGAGGCAGATGACCGGCACGCCGACGCCGCGGCCTGGGGAGCGCATCCGATGTGCTGCGAATGCGCCATAAACGGCGGCCAGAGGGCTGAGGAGCGCGCCGCGGCCGGGCCGCCACCAGAATGCGGGCTCGCGCATCAGGGCATGATCCAGAAATAACGGCATTCGGTAAGGCACACGCGCAATCTTACGATGCCCGCTGCTCAAGCCGAAGCTGCATGAAATACGGCTCGAGCGCCGCCAGCGTGCGCTCGAGGGCGCCGCTCAATGTGCCGACGGTCACCAGCGCGGCGTCGGCCACGGCCTTGCGTGTCGCCGGATTGGCCAGCCATCCGGCGAGGCACGCGGTCAGCGCCTCCTCGTCGGCGACGCGTTCGGAGCCGTGTGCCGCATCGAGCGTGGCGTAAATCTCGTCGAAGTTCCACACATTCGGACCGTGGACGACGGCGGCGCCGAGCCGGATCGCCTCGATCGGGTTTTGGCCGCCATGGGTGGCGAGCGACCCGCCCATGAAAACGATCGGAGCCAGCCGGTAGATCAGGCCGAGTTCGCCAAGAGTGTCGGCAACGAAGATATCGACGTCGGGATTCGGCAGATCGCCGCGCGAGCGGAGCGCGACGGAAAGCCCGGCCGCTTTGGCGCTATCGGCGATGCCCCGGCCGCGCTCGGGATGGCGCGGCGCGATGACCGTCAACAAAGAGGGACATTTGGCGCGCAGACGCCGATGCGCGGCAATGATCGCGGTCTCCTCGCCGGCATGCGTGGACGCAGCGGCGATGACCGGACGCGCGCCGACGACGGATTTTAGTTTGGCCAGGGTCGACTGATCGACCGGCGGGGCGGGTACGTCGAGCTTCAGATTGCCGCTGCCGGTAATCCGCGGCGCGCCGAGTTGCGCGTAACGCTGCGTGTCGGCGGCGGATTGTGTCAGGCAGAGGTCAAAGCGCCCGAGTAGCGAGGCGATGACCCCCGGCAGCATGCGCCAACGGCTGAACGAGCGTTCCGAGACCCGCCCATTGACCAGAATCATCGGGATGGCGCGGCTGGAGCAGTCCAGGATCAGGTTGGGCCACAGGTCGGATTCGACGAAGAGCGCCAGATCGGGGTGCCAGTGTTCGAGAAATCGGGCGATGAAGCGCGGTGCGTCGAGCGGAATGAACTGATGGACCGCGCCCGGCGGCAAACGATGCTCGGCGAGCGTCGCCGACGTGACGGTACCGGAGGTGACGAGCACGGCAAAATTCATCGCGCGTACCCGTTCGATCAAAGGAACGACGGCAAGGATTTCGCCGACGCTGGCGCCATGCAGCCAAATCAGCGGGCCGGCCGGACGCGGCTGGCTGGCCAGACCGTAGCGCTCGCCGAGCCGCGCCGGGTTTTCCTTGCCGTGCTTAAGCCGCCACGCCAACAGCGGTCCGGCCACAGCGGGCAAGAGGGCCGCGGCGGCGCACCGATAGAGCCGCAGCGCGAGTGGCAGCCGACCGGACAAAGTCAACTCTCCACGCATGATCGGGCTGCCGCGCGCCGCCGTCAGCCGCGTGTGGCCGGTATTTCCGGCTCGAGCAAGCGGTGCAGATGGACGATGAAATAACGCATTTCCGCGTTGTCGACGGTGCCTTGGGCCTTGGCTTTCCACGCCGCATAGGCGGTCGCATAATTCGGGAAGATGCCGACGATGTCGAGCTTGTCGAGATCGCGGAATTCGATGTTCGCGACATCCTTGAGTTCGCCGCCGAAGACGAGGTGTAGCAATTGTCGCGATTTTTGTTTGGGAACGATACCGCCCATGCTGCACGATCCATCCGGGCTCAGCCGGGATGATTAATCCACGATGCGCCGACTGCGCAGAAGATCGATGAGGGCCGCATGCCTTTCCCGGCCGGCTGCGACGAGCATCCCATGCCGCGGTACGGAAAGATTATAAGTAATAGTCCCGCCCCCGATGGCGGTCAGCGCCCCGCCCGCTTCGTGCACCAAAAGATCAGCCGCCGCAAGATCCCAATCGTGACTGTCGATGCCGGCGATCGCGACATCGAATGCGCCCTGAGCCACCCGGGCAAGTCGCAGCGCGAGCGAGCGCAGGCGCGGCATGGTGGTGAACGGCGGCGCCACCGCGGCAAGCCGTTCCAGAAGCTTCTTTGGGCCGGCGATGCGCGCTTGCCCGAGCGACGGCCCATCGGTTGCGGTGAGCGCAACTCCGTTGCACGTGGCTCCCTTCCCGGCAGTCGCCACAAAAAACTCCTCGGTGACCGGGGCGTAGAGGCACGCCGCGATCGGCCGGCCGTTGTCGATCAAAGCGGCGGAAACCGCCCAATCGGGCAGACCGGCCAGATAGGCGCGGGTTCGTCGATCGGGTCGACAATCCAGACATAACGCGCGACAAGTCGGGCCGGATCGTCGGGGCTTTCCTCGGAGAGCCAACCGAATCCCGAGCCGCTGCTGCTCAAACGTTCGCGCAGCAGGCGGTCGACGGCGATATCGGCCTCGCAGACCGGCGAGGACTCGCCCTTGGTCCAGTTTTTGACCGGCGTGCCGAACAGCGACAGCGCCAGCAGGCCGGCTTCGCGCACGCACGCTGCCAAGTGTGCGGTCGCCGCCGCGGGATCGACCTCACTGGCCAGCAACGGTCATGCCCTCAATGCGCAGGGTCGGCGCATTAGTGCCGTAGCGGAACACGAGATCATTCGCCGGCGTCAGGCTGGCGAACATCTCGAACAGGTGCCCGGCGATCGTGACCTCGCTGACCGGGTAAGTGCGCTCGCCGCGCTCGATCCAGAATCCGGAGGCGCCGCGGCTGTAATCGCCCGTGACCAGATTGACGCCCATGCCGATCAGGTCGGTAACATAGAATCCGCGATCGATGTCGGCGATCAGTTCATCGGGGGTCTTGGCGCCGGGAGCAAGATGCAGATTGCTTGGTCCCGGCGACGGGGTCGACGACACGCCGCGTTGCGCATGACCGGTGGTTTGCAGATCGAGCTCGCGCGCGGTCGCGCTGTCGAGCAGCCAGCTCTTCAGAACGCCATCGTCCACCAGGTTGAGACGCCGTCCGGCAATGCCTTCGGCATCGAACGGCCGCGAACGCAAGCCGCGCGGGCGCAGCGGATCATCGACGATCTTGATGCCCGGCGCAAACATCCGCTCGCCGAGTTTCTCGCGCAGAAAGCTGGTCTTGCGGGCGATGGCGCTGCCATTGGCGGCGCTGGCGAGGTGACCGACCAGCGACCCGGCAATCCGCGAATCGAACACGACCGGCACGCGACCGGTCGCAACCTTCCGCGGATTCAGCCGTTTGACCGCGCGTTCGCCGGCACGGCGTCCGATTGTCTGTGCATTTTCCAGGTCGCTCGCGTGCAGCGTCGAGGAGAAATCGTAATCCCTCTCCATGGCGGTGCCTGCGCCGGCGATCGCGGTCATCGAGATCGTGTGTCGGGAGCCGACCATTGAGCCGCGAAAGCCATGGCTCGTTGCCAGCACCATGCCGCCGATGCCGGCCGACGCCGAAGCGCCGCCGGACTTGGAGACGCCGGCGACGGCGAGCGCGGCCGCCTCCGCCTCGCGGGCCCGCGCTTCCAGCACGTCGACACCCGGCATGTCCGGATCGAGAAGATCGAGTTCGGGCCAGTGCTGCGCCAGCGAGGCCGGGTCGGCGAGCCCGGCGAAGCGGTCCTCGGGGGCGGCGCGCGCCATGGCAACCGCTCGTTCCGCCAGCGCGTCAAAGCCGATACCCTTGAGATCGTTGGTGGAAACGACGGCCTGCCTGTGGCCGACGATGACGCGCAGCCCGAGATCGTCGCCTTCGGAACGCTGGGTTTCTTCCACCGCGCTGTCACGCACGTCGACCGAAAGTGACACCGAGCGGACGGCAAGCGCGTCGGCTTCGTCGGCGCCGGCGCGGCGCGCGGCAGTCACCAGGCGGCCGGCGAGGTCGGCGAGGTCGGATTGGTCGAAAAGCGAAGGCATGGAACGGTTGCGATCGGGTTAGGCGCGCCAAGTGGTGATGACAAGCCGAAGATGTGGCTGCCGCGGCGCGATTCAACCTCGCCGGCTGCCGGTTTGGCGGCGGCGAAGCGTAAATTGTCCCTACCGCGGCAACGGCTCGTCAATCATGGGCGGTCTTGGCGGCTCCTCCACCGACAATTAACCAGGGTTCTTAAGCCAATTGCGACCGCGGGCTGGCAATCTCGCGGCAACCGGGCGGCAACAGCCCGGCGGGAGCCGAGTTTCGAGGCGTCAGATGGAAGCCGGCAGGATCGCTGCCGGGGCGTGGCCCGCGGCGCCGGGGCGCCCCATGGCGATGCCCCGGGGGTTAGTGGGCAGCCC
>Ga0335085_10001655_pt1 | contig 45648 bp, 38 predicted proteins | sample Lox_Sample_45_FD_206712 | JGI IMG/M metagenome (GOLD analysis project Ga0335085, IMG submission 206712) | Soil microbial communities from Loxahatchee National Wildlife Refuge, Florida, United States - Lox_Sample_4.5 | ecosystem: Environmental > Terrestrial > Soil > Wetlands | place: USA...
TCACCAATATGGGAAACGCCGTTTCTGAATTTGCCGGCATCGCGGCCAGTCTCGAGATTTTCAGCATCAGCAAGTACGTGTCGGTGCCGATAAGTGCCGTTCTGGTGTGGCTCCTGATTGTCAAGGGTTCCTATAAGGTCGTTGAGAAGGTCTTTCTCATTGCCTGCATGGTCTACATCGCTTACCCTATCGCCGCTTTCATGGCCGGTCCCCGCTGGGATGTCATCCTGACCGCCTCCGTTGTCCCTACCTTTACGGCCAGCAGTGACTATCTGATAACCATGATCGGCGTGGTTGGCACGACAATCGCCCCATGGATGCAGTTTTACCAACAGTCTTCCGTGGTGGAAAAAGGGATCACTATCGATCAGTACAGTTTTTCGCGACTGGACGTGATAGTCGGGTGCATCATGGCCATCATCGTCGCTTTTTTCATCGTGGTCGCATGCGCATCCACTATCCATGTGCAGGGCCTCAAGATAGAAACGGCCGCCGATGCAGCTCTTGCCCTCAAGCCCCTTGTCGGGAGACATGCATCGACGCTCTTTGCTTTTGGTCTCTTCAACGCATCGTTATTTGCGGCGTGTATTCTTCCCCTCTCCACGTCGTATTACATCTGCGAAGGGATGGGCTGGGAATCCGGGATTGACAAGGACTTCCGCAAGGCACCCCAGTTCTTCTGGCTCTTTACCGTTATCATCATCATGAGTGCAGGCTTCATCCTGATCCCAAAAGCCCCCCTGATCATGATCATGTTCCTCTCGCAGGTGGTAAATGGCGCCGTTCTCCCCTTTGTCCTGGTATTCATGCTCATCTTGATAAACGACAAGGGCCTCATGGGAAACCATACGAACGGACCTGTATTCAATGCCATCGCCTGGATAACAGTCATCATCATGATCATTCTCACCATCATGATGACGGTAGACATTATCTGGCCTGGTATCATCGGCAGGATACTCGGTCTGTAGGATCGCATGCCACAAACCCTCTAATGGTATCTGAATCGAATTTCTGTTGCGCCCTTGACAGCGACAAGATTGGTGCTACATTTACTCCAAAGTTCTGGACGTATCTAAATTGCTCTGGATTACTTGTACGTGACTGAGAAAAACCTGACTATTAATGAATAACGTTGCGCCGGGCACGGACGCGGTGAGCAAGCCCTTCCGGCAAAGGGAAGCCTAAAGCGTATCCCTGGCAGATGGTGAAAATCAGGTCAGTGATCGAATGCCCTACGGTACATTCGGAGCAATTTCCGTCTCGATGGCGTTGCAGAGAGTGACAGAAGAAGAGCAGCTGCGGAGCAGTAAGTCGTTTTCAACATGATAGCTTCAAAGATTCTAGCAACAGCAGCACTTTGACTTCTCAAAAATCCGAGTTGGTACCAATTAACCGACTACCTCACGCAAACACACGTGAGCAGGTCACTCTTCTGTAACGCCAGAAATACGAAAAGCCCGGGTGAACGTCCCGGGCTTTTCGTATTTTCGCGCGCATGTATTTTTCGGCTATTCCCGAAATTCTGCCGGGACCCCGGCTTTATCCGCGTCGCTTGTCAAGGTGTCCAGTTTCCCCTGGAGAGTGCCCCTCTCGAATTCGAGATTCTTGATCTCGTATTCTAGTGACCGATACTCCGATCTCGTTAGTTTACTCGGATCACCGTACATCTTCTTTTTCAGCTTGAGCTGTTCGTCAACCCTCGCCAGATCGGCCGTGAGGTTGACAAATTCTTTCTTCCACTCATCCCCTTCCTTGGAGCCATAGACAACTTTTTTCTTATTTGCTGGTGTCTCTTTCTTGGCAGCTTCCTGTTCTTTCTTCTTTTGCACCTTCTGCTCCTCGGCAGGCGCCGTGGCATCCTGTTGGGGAGCTGGCTCTTCAGCACCGACAATCGAGGCCTTTTTCCTGAATGCAGGAGGAATAGATCCCGGGTCCTCGCTGAAATTGACGGTTCCCTGGTCGTCCTCCCATTTATACGTGGCAGCATACGCCGACGCAGCCAGAAAGACCAGAACCAGTAAAATGATAATACTCTGTCTCATGGAATGACTCCTCAAATGTGCATGCCCTCTCAGTTAAACTTCAGCCGGGGGGCCACGCTAGATGACGACCCGCTATCATGTGGAAATGGATATGATAAACTGACTGCCCCGCAGCTTCATTGGTGTTATTGACAATGCGGAAACCTTCTGCGGCAACGCCCTTCTCCCGTGCCAGCCTGCCGGCAACCTGGAAGACATGGCCAAGCAGGTTATTGTCCTCGGGTGACATCACGAGACAGTTGGCAAAATGCTTCTTCGGGATAAAGAGAAAATGCACCGGCGCAACCGGGGCAATATCTTCGATGACGAGGAGCTTCTCGTCTTCATAGATTTTTCTCGAAGGGATTTCGTTTCTGAGAATCCGGCAAAATACACATTCATCCATCAATTTCCCCTTACTACCGGACCGCTTCACACCACAGGCTGCATAGAACAGGATGACTATACACTATTTGTCTCACTGACACAACCCGCGAGAGGAGAGGCCGTCGACAGACCCACATGCCGGTACTGTTCACTGCAAGCACAGCAACCATCATGTGGGAATCGGACCGGATTCCCGGGGAATCGAGCCAGGATCGAACATGGCAAAAGCCCAGGAAAATATCTCATTGCAGGGAGCATGATCAAGAGTGTGTGGCGGTGACTGGCCGAGGAATCGCAGCGCTGCCAGCAGAAGCCTCCCCCCCTCTTTGCGCAGATCAACCCCCGCGCCAATCGAAACGGCATGATCCCTTTTGGAGAGCTTGGTGCCGTCGCTGTTGCACACGAGGGGGAGATGGGCGTAAGCAGGGGTGGAATATCCGAGGAGTCTCTGGAGATAGATCTGTCGGGTCGTCGACGACAGCAGATCTCCTCCCCTAACCACCTGGTTGACACCGCAATCGGCATCGTCCACGACCACGGCAAGGTGATATGAGTAGGGACCGTCTGCCCGCTTCACCACAAAATCGCCGCACAATCCTGCGAGATTCTGGCTGTACACACCCATCACCCCGTCGTCAAAACCAATAACTTCATCGACCACCCTCACCCGCCAGGCCCGCTCGACCTTGCCGACTGCCAATCCTCCTCGGCACGTCCCCGGGTAGACAACGCCCTCTTCCCCATGGGGCGCCGAGGCGATCCTTGCAATTTCCGCCCGGCTGCAACTGCAGGGGTACATCAATCCCGCGCGTTTCAGCCGTTCCATCGCGTTTTCGTAAAAGTCTCCCCGGCGGCTCTGGTACATCACCGCGCCGTCCCACCAGAATCCCAGCACTTCCAGGGACCGCAAGATATCATCGGCACATCTGGGAATGACCCGGGGAAGATCGAGGTCCTCCATACGGAGAAGCCACCGCCCCTCCTCGCGCCGCGCCATGATGTAGCTCCCCAGCGCCGCCACCAGGGAACCGACATGGAGGGGGCCTGTGGGCGAAGGGGCGAACCTGCCGACAACCGGCAGCTTCGCAGGAACGGTGGTTAGAGGTTCAGACGGTGGTATCATTGGGGTTCGCCGAAAAATTTACAACATACGCATTTCCAGGAACAAGATTCCCGGACGGGTCCGTCCATCAACCGAGGAACGAACAGCAGTAATCAACGAGCGTATGGACCTTCATAGTGAAGGACGTATTTTCCGGCACTTCAAACGCCTCGCCACCCTTTACCTGTTTCCACGGTCCTTCGGCAATCTGTACTTCCAGGTCGCCGCTCATGATCTCCATCAGTTCCGGGGCTGCAGTGGTGAAAACATAGGTTCCCGGCAGGGCGACACCGAGTGTCTTCTTGGTGCCGTCGGGGAAAAGGACTGTTCGGCTCGTTACCCCGCCGTTGAAGTAAACGTTGACTTCACGAACGACAGTGACATTGGTGAACTCTGACATCTGTGGCCTCCTTGGATTATGGGACAGGGTACAAAGGTCCCTTTTCGTTTGTACAGAAGAATTGACGTGCCAGGCGGCACATTTCTACGCTATTCCCGCCAACTCAAGTCTCCCACCCCAGCGCTTCACCAATTCTTCCCTGAGGCGGGGTTGCTGAGAGAGATCCGGATCTTTTTCAAGGAGGCAAATGGCTTCCCGGCGGGCCTCCTCCAGGAGCACTCCATCCCGGAGAATATTGGCCACCCTGAAGTCGGGGATTCCTGCCTGCCGGGTGCCGAGGAAATCACCGGGGCCACGAATCTCCAGATCGGCCTCGGCGATACGAAAACCGTCGGCGGTTTCCTCCATCACCCGCAACCGCCTTTCGCCGTCCTCAGAAAGTCTTCCCGTGGTGAGCAACAGGCAATGTGACTGCGCGCTCCCCCTGCCAACCCTTCCCCGTAGCTGATGCAATTGGGAGAGGCCGAAGCGCTCTGCGTGTTCAATGACCATCACCGAGGCATTGGGGACGTCAACACCCACCTCGATCACTGTTGTTGCCACAAGAATGTCGGTCGTACGGTTCTTGAAATCCGCCATCACCGCTTCCTTTTCCTCCGGCCGGAGGCGGCCGTGGAGAAGAGAAATGCGCAGATCAGGAAAGATGTCCCGCTGGAGATGCTCGGCCATCTGGGTAGCGGCCTTGAGATCGGATTTCTCCGATTCTTCCACCAGCGGATAGATAATGTATGCCTGCCGCCCCTTTCGTATCTCGTCCCGCAGGGTCGAATAGACTTCAGCACGCCGCGATTCGTAGATGATCCTGGTTTTCACGGGGGTCCGGCCCGGCGGAAGTTCGTCGATAACCGAGAGGGAAAGATCGCCGAAAACGGTCATGGCAAGGGTCCGGGGAATTGGCGTGGCGGTCATCACAAGGATATCGGGATTCCCCCCCTTTTTCCTGAGGAGGCCCCGCTGCAGGACCCCGAAACGGTGCTGCTCGTCGACGATTCCAAGGCCCAGGCGACAAAACTCGACCTTCTCCTGAATGACCGCATGGGTCCCGATAACGATCTGGGCGGTGCCGCGTGCCACATCATCAAGAGCCTGAGTTTTTGCCTTTCCCTTCAGCGATGAGGTGACGAGGGTTACCCGAACCCCCAGCACCTCGCACCAGCGATGGATGTTGAGGTAATGCTGCTCTGCCAGGATCTCGGTGGGGGCCATAATGGCCACCTGATATCCGTTTTCAACTGCTACCAGTGCCGCCATGAGAGCCACTAGGGTCTTGCCGCTCCCCACGTCGCCCTGGACGAGTCGATGCATGGGATGGGGAGCCATCATGTCGGCCTTGATCTCCGAGAGGACACGGCGCTGTGCACCCGTCATGGCAAAGGGGAGAAGCTGAAGAAGTGGTTTGGTGAATTTGTGGGTGACGGTGAAGGGAATCCCTTCTTCCAGGGCGACACCCTGTTTCTTCAGGACAAGCCCAAGTTCCAGAAAGAAGAATTCATCGAAGACGAGGGTCCTGTGTGCCGGCGTGGATGCGCTGTTCAGTTGTTTCAGTTCCGCCGGGTCCGATGGATAGTGGACTTCCCGCAGTGCCTCGCCGAGGGGAAGGAGGCGGTGGCGACCGACCAGTTCCTTTGGCAGTGGTGTCGTCATGGAGTCTGCAAAGCCGTCCACCACCTCTTTCATCACCTTGCGCATGATCTTCTGTGGGAGACCTTCGGTAAGGGAATAGACCGGCACGATCCGGCCGAAGTTGAAGGGATCGCGCGCCATGGCCGCTGCCAGTTCCTCGCCTTCAGCCAACCATTCCACTTCCGGATGGTGGACCTCCCGTTGATAACCGTACTGGCTCACATCACCCGTGAAAATTCCCCGTCTTCCCTCGCGCCATGCTTTTTTCATCCAGACAGCATTGAAATGGAACCATTTGAGGGTGATGCTCCCTCCACCGTCGCTGACGACAACCTGGAAGAAGCGCCGTCCTCCCTTGGTGGAGACAATGTCGGCAGCGATAACCGTACCATGGAACACCTCACTAAGACCGGGGCGCAGCTTCGCTATCGGCTGCAACTCGCGACGGTCTTCGTAGCGGATGGGGAGCAGGTACAGGGCGTCCTCGACGGTCATGATCCCCTTGCGGGCGAGAGTTTCAGACAGTTTAGGACCCACACCCTTTACAAGCCGGATTGGGGTATCCAGATTCCTCCGGGCGTTCCGCTCCCGTAGGGAAACATCGACGGCAGATGAACGAGGCCGCAGCACAAACTCTCCACCTTCGCCTTTCTCCAGGCTCAGGGAATCCCCCGGCTTCACTCCCATTTCGCGGACAATTTCCTCAGGGAGAGTTATGCTGTTCGTGTCGTTGATGGTAACGATTGGCATCGATCGGACAATCTTTCATCGTTTCATCGGGTCAGAGCCCCGAAGCTCGATAGACATGATGCACTCACGTGACGACGGCATTCCCCACAGCCTGCTGCGACCCATGTTTCATTGGAAGGTTGGTTTCCACGTACGAGCCACTTTTGCCAGCCCATTGGCGACCCGGCCCATCAGCCATCCGAGTCACCCCTCCTCTTTTGTCTGGAGACTGTACTTCTCGAATACCCGGAAGGTTATTCACCATCGAGCATACTGAGCAACGGCCAGACCGGCTTCCTCATCGGTTTAAATCGTTCCATACCCCATTGATGCTGTCCGTTTTGAATGGTGTGCCGAACCGCTTATCTCTGCCTGCGGAACCGAAGCGAATCGTGCGAAACAGGCGGTGACCCCAGATACAGGAAAGGGGATGGCAACGCCATCCCCCCGCTTTCATTCACTGTCGATAAGGACTACCTATCCAAACAACTGTTGAGATCGTTCACCACTTCGTTCACATCAAGTCCATGTGCTCCGCACCCTTGTTCCAGGGTTTCGGCCTGGGCGCCCATGCAGCCGATGCAGCCGAGATTGTATTTCGCAAACACCCTGACAACATCAGGATGCATCCTCATCACCTGGGCAAACGTCATATCCTTGGTAATCTGTTGGCTCATCTTTCCGTTTCCTTTCTTGCTAACGGCACGTAGCTCACAACATGCGGTGAGCAACCTGCTCATTCGTACTTGATATCGATAATTTCGTATTCCTTGACGCCTGACGGGACCTTCACCCGTACCGAATCATCCAGTTTGTGGCCGATCAAGGCCTTGCCGACAGGCGAATTGCAGGAAATCTTTCCGCATTTGATATCCGCTTCATCCTCTCCGACGATCTTGTAGGTGGTTTCTTCTTCCGTTGCCGTGTCATAGAGGGTAACGGTGGAACCGAAGACAACCTTGTCGGGCTTGAGTTTGCTGAGATCAACGACATACGCCCTGGCAAGTTTGTCCTGGAGTTCCAGGATGCGACCCTCGATGAAACCCTGACGGTGCTTGGCGGCATCGTATTCCGCATTCTCCGAGAGGTCGCCGTGTCCCCGCGCCTCTGCGATATCATTTATCACCCGTGGCCGTTCCTCGCGGATCAGGCGCTTGAGCTCTTCCTGGAGGGCCTCATAGCTCTCCTTTGTCATTGGTACCGAATGGGACATCTTCCTTCGCGCTCCTCTATGAAAATCGCGGGGCTGCCCGGCAAGGCCGCCCCTGTATGACACGTTAGACTTGAATCTTTCTTGCCCGCGACCGCGACAGGGAACGGCCGGTCCTACTGCAAATACTCCTGAATCGGTTTTACCTGCAACTCCTCCTGGCGAACGGCGATAATTCCGTCCACTGCCGCACGGGCGCCGGCGGTAGTGGTGAAGTACGCGACGTTGTGCATCAGGGCGTTTCTCCGGATGGAAAATGAATCGGCCACCGCCTGAGCACCCTGGGTAGTATTGATCACCATGACAATTTCATTGTTCTTGATGGCATCAACAATATGGGGGCGCCCTTCGAGCACCTTGTTAACCACCTGGACGGGAATCCCTTTCTCCTGAAGGAATGCGGCAGTTCCCCGCGTGGCAACGAGCCCGAATCCGTTATCATACAGATTTTTCGCAGCAGAGACAATATGTTTTTTATCGGCGTCACGGACACTTATGAAGACCTTCCCGCTGAGGGGAAGTTTTACCCCGGCAGCGATCTGTGACTTGGCAAAGGCCCGGGCAAAATTTTCGTCGATCCCCATGACTTCGCCCGTCGATTTCATCTCCGGTCCGAGGATGGTATCGACCCCGGGGAATTTGACGAAGGGAAACACTGACTCCTTGACCGAAATATGCTTGGGAGTGATGTCTCCTTCCACGCCGAGTTCCTTGAGGGTCTTCCCCGCCATGACCCGGGCGGCCAGTTTCGCCAGGGGCCGTCCCGTGGCCTTGGATACGAAAGGAGCGGTGCGGGAAGCCCGGGGATTCACTTCGAGGATAAAGATGACACCGTCCTTGATGGCATACTGGACGTTCATGAGCCCCCCGACATCGAGTTCCAGGGCCATGAGACAGGTCTGTCGCCGTATTTCCGCGACGGTCTCCGGCGAGATGGAATAGGGAGGGAGCGAACAGGCGGAATCGCCCGAGTGGATCCCCGCCTCCTCGATATGCTCCATGATGCCGCCGATGACCACCTCTTTCCCGTCACAGAGGGCGTCCACATCGATCTCGATGGCCTCTTCGAGGAACTTGTCGATGAGGATCGGATGCTCGGGAGAGGCCTGCACTGCCGTGTGCATGTAGCGCCGGAGGCTGTCCACGTCGTAGACGATCTCCATGGCCCGGCCTCCGAGGACATAGGATGGTCGTACGACCACCGGATACCCGATCCGCTCCGCAACCTTTTCCGCTTCCTCGAACGAGCGCGCAGTGCCGTTGTCGGGCTGCTTCAGCCCCAGTTTGTGCAGCATCACCTGAAAACGCTCCCGGTCCTCAGCCCGGTCGATGGAGTCGGGGGATGTGCCGATAATGGGAACGCCCGCCTTTTCCAGAGAAACTGCAAGCTTGAGGGGAGTCTGTCCGCCGAACTGGACGATCACGCCGTCGGGCTTTTCCACCTCGACGATGCTGAGGACATCCTCGTAGGTAAGGGGTTCGAAGTAGAGGCGATCGGACGTATCGTAGTCGGTGGAAACGGTTTCCGGGTTACAATTGACCATGATCGTCTCGTAACCGTCCTCTGCCAGAGCAAACACCCCATGGACGCAGCAGTAATCGAATTCGATCCCCTGGCCGATCCGGTTCGGCCCGCCGCCGAGAATCATGATCTTCTTCCGGTCGGAAGGCTCTGCCTCACACTCTTCCTCGTACGTGGAGTAAAGATAGGGAGTATAGGCGACGAACTCGGCCGCGCAGGTATCGACCCTCTTGAAGACCGGCCGGATGCCGAGGGTGAGGCGCAACTGGCGGACTTCCTCCTCGGTTTTGCCCCACAACCTCCCGAGAAATTTGTCTGAAAATCCGAGCTGTTTAGCATCCCGAATGATCGCGCACAATTCCGCCGGTTCGAGACATGGCTCGCCGCTGCCGGTGAATCTGACCTGCTTGAGGCATTCCTCTCTATCGATGATCTGCTTGATATTGCTGAGGAACCATGGGTCTACCGCGGTAATTTGGAAGAGTTCCTCCACGGTCAGCCCGCTGCGAAAGGCGTCGCCGATGTACCAGAGACGCTCCCAGTTGGGGGTGCGCAGCTTTTCGGCGAGGAGCTGCTGCTCTTTGGCAGTCAGGGCGCGCCGCGTCTCGCTGGTGATGTCGAAAAGGCGTGACTCGAAACCGCACGAACCGATTTCCAGGGAGCGGAGCGCCTTCTGGAAAGATTCCTTGAAGGTGCGTCCGATGGCCATCACCTCTCCGACAGATTTCATCTGGGTAGTGAGGGTCGCATCCGCTGTCGGGAACTTCTCGAAAGTGAACCGGGGAATTTTGGTCACCACGTAGTCGATGGTCGGCTCGAAGCACGCCGGGGTTTCCCGGGTGATGTCGTTGGTAATTTCGTCGAGACTGTAGCCCACCGCCAGCTTCGCTGCGATCTTGGCGATGGGAAATCCGGTCGCCTTGGAGGCGAGGGCCGAGGAGCGAGAGACCCGCGGATTCATCTCGATCACTACCAGCCTGCCATCTTTCGGGTTGACGCCGAACTGAATGTTGGAGCCTCCGGTATCGACACCGATCTCGCGAATGATCTTCAGAGAGGCGTCACGGAGGATCTGGTACTCCTTGTCGGTCAGGGTCTGGGCCGGGGCCACCGTGATGGAGTCGCCGGTATGCACCCCCATCGGGTCGAAGTTCTCGATGGAGCAGATGATGACCACGTTATCCCTGGTGTCGCGCATCACCTCCAGTTCGTACTCCTTCCAGCCGATTACCGATTCCTCCACCAGGATTTCGCTGGTGGGGGACGCATCGATCCCGGCCATGGCCATCTTCTCGTATTCCTCCATGTTGTAGGCGATGCCGCCTCCAGTCCCCCCCAACGTGAAAGAGGGGCGAATGATGGCAGGGAACCCCACCCTCTGGACCACCTCCATCGCTTCGGTATAGTTGTGGGCAAACCCCGACTTGGGGACCGCGAGATCGATCTTCTCCATCGCCTCCTTGAAGAGGGTCCGGTCCTCGGCTTTCTTGATGGCCGGGAGTTTGGCGCCGATCAGCTCGACGCCGTATCTTTCCAGCACGCCATTCTCCGCAACGGCCACCGCGGTGTTGAGAGCCGTCTGTCCTCCAAGGGTCGGCAGGAGTGCATCAGGGCGTTCCGCAGCGATGATCTTCTCGAGAAACTCCGGTGTCACCGGCTCGATGTACGTGCGGTCGGCAAAATTCGGGTCGGTCATGATGGTGGCCGGATTGCTGTTCAGCAGCACCACCTCGAATCCTTCTTCCTTCAGCGCCTTGCACGCCTGGGTGCCGGAGTAGTCGAATTCGCAGGCCTGGCCGATGACGATCGGTCCGGCGCCGATGATGAGGATCTTCTTGATGTCGGTACGTTTGGGCATCTATCTGTGTCTCCTTGCGGTAAAACTGCGTACATCAACGTTGGGGCACGGCAAGCGATCGCTCACGGACCATCAGCCCCGGAATATAAAGAAAACGGCCCCCGCCAGACAGCACCCCGCCCAGAGGTAGTTGAGTTTCAGGGGCTGTCCCATGTAGAAGACGGCGAAGGGGACGAAGACCGCCAGGGCAATCACCTCCTGGAGGATCTTGAGCTGTCCCAGGTTGTAGGTGCCGTAGCCGCTGCGGTTTGCCGGCACCTGGAGCATGTATTCGAAAAACGCCACTCCCCAGCTGACAACCACGGCGATGTACCAGGGAGCGGTCCTCAGATTCTTCAGGTGGGCATACCAGGCAAACGTCATGAAAATATTGGAGATAATCAGGAGAATTACCGTTCTCACACCGGCTGCCTCTCCTTGTCCAGTTCCTGAACCCACCCGTTTTCCAGACCGGCGTCTTCCAGTACGGCAGTTGCCTCTTCATACTCCGCGAATGTCACGGGACGGTCGATTCCGCCGATTCCCGCCGCTTTCCCCGCCGGGAAATACTGGCTCATGAGGGCCACATGGGTCTCGGTGCCAAGGTTCGCGGCGATCCAGGAGAGCGTTTCCGCGCTTCCCGCCTTTCCTTCCGGCAATACCAGGTGACGGATGATGAGCCCCCGCTCGGCAACCCCGGCGTCATCCACCCGGAGATGTCCCACCTGCCGGAGCATCTCCGTGACGGCAGCCCGGTTCGCATCGCGATACCCGGAGGCACCGGAAACTTCCTGCGCAATCCGGTCGTCACTGTACTTCATATCGGGGAGGTATATATCGACCACGCCGTCCAGAAGAGCCAGGGCATCGAGCTTCTCGTAGCCACTCGTGTTCCAGACGAGCGGCAGGCTGAACCCCCGGGGAACCGCCTGCCAGAGGGCCGTCAGAACCTGAGGCAGAAAGTGGGTCGGCGTCACGAAATTGATATTGTGCGCCCCCCTGTACTGGAGGTTCAGCATTTTTTCTGCCAGCTGCCCCGTAGTAATGGTCTCGCCGTTCCCCAGCTGGCTGATGGGGAAGTTCTGGCAGAAATGACAGCGAAGTGTGCAGCCGGTAAAGAAGATTGTCCCCGATCCACTGGTGCCGGAAATGGGAGGCTCCTCTCCCCGGTGCAGATTGGCGGAGGCTACCCTGGGGAGCGCACCGCTCCGGCAACGACCCGTCTCCCCTGCCAGCCGGTTCACTCGGCACTCGAGGGGGCAAAGATCGCAGGAGCGGAGCCGGCGATAACCTTCCCGCACACGGCACAACAATTCACCCGATTGATAAAGTTCTTGATACGTCAATGTCTAAATAGATACGGGCCTACGCATGTGACACGTAAAGCACTGCCAAGCATGGCTCGAACGAATATAAAAAGCATCACCGCTTCTTTTTTGTACTTCATGCCGCTACCCGTCACCATACCGGCTGTTGATTTTTCGCAAGGCAAGTGGCACCGGAATCGGAGACCAGGGACAAGGATCAGCAACTCCGTACCCATACCTGTGGCCTTTACCGGTAACCGGTCCCCAGTCCCGAGTCCCGATACTTCTCCATCATCTCTACGAACCGGCCGAACAAATAGTGCGAATCATGGGGGCCGGGAGACGCCTCGGGGTGATGCTGCACCGAGAAGATGGGAAGCTCCTTGTGCCGCATCCCTTCCACGGTCTGGTCGTTGAGATTCTCGTGGGCCAGCTGGCAGGCATGGGCCAGGGAAACGATGTCAACGGAGAAGCCGTGGTTCTGGGCGGTGATCTCCACCGTCCTGGTTTCCAGGTCCATGACCGGAAGGTTCGAGCCGTGGTTGCCGAACTTGAGCTTGATGGTGCGGCCGCCGAGGGCCAACCCCAGGAGCTGGTGGCCGAGACAGATGCCGAAGATCGGCTTCCTGCCGACAAACTTCCGGATATTGGCGATGACCTCCGTCATCGGCTCCGGGTCGCCGGGGCCGTTGCTGAGAAAGATGCCGTCCGGTTCCATGGCCAGGGCATCTTCGGCAGGAAAGGTAGCAGGCACCACGGTGACGTCGCAACCGGCGGAAACCAGACAGCGGAGAATGTTGTACTTGATGCCGAAGTCGTACGCCACGACCTTGTACTTCAATTCCCCTGGTACGGCCTGGGGATAGCCCATCCCAAGTTCCCAGAGTTTTTCGGACCAGTGATAGGGCTCGGTGCAGCTAACCCCGCTCGCCAGGTCGAGGCCGGCCATGGAAGGGATGGCCCGCGCCTTGTGCACGAGACTGTCGTGGTCGAAATCGATCGTGGAGATGATGCCGTTCTGGGCGCCCCGGTCCCGCAGGTGCCGGGTCAGTGCCCGGGTATCGATCCCCTGGATCCCCACCACGCCGTTCTCCTTCAGATAGGCGTCGAGACTCATGGTGGCCCGCCAGTTGGAATAGCAATCGTGGTACTCCTTCACGATGAAGCCGGACAGATAGAGCTGGGCGCTTTCGATATCCTCGGGATTGATGCCGGTATTGCCGATCTGGGGATAGGTCATGGTGACCATCTGTCCCCGGTAGGAGGGATCGGTCAGGACCTCCTGGTACCCGGACATGGCCGTATTGAACACCACCTCGCCGCACGCCTCGCCGGTGGCACCGAATGACCTTCCTGTAAAAATGCGCCCGTCTGCGAGCACCAATACAGCTTTCATAAATTTCAACTCCTAAAATCAAGCTTTACCGCAGAGGTCGCAGAGTTACGCAGAGAAAGACACCCTCTGATCTTCTCGAATTTCTCTGCGATCCTCCGCGTTTTCTGCGTTACTAGCTTTGTTTTTTTATTGTCGTTTAAAAACTATGTTTCCCGCGACGATGGTGTACACCGCGGCCCCTTTCATCTTCTCTCCGAGCCACGGCGAATTCTTCGACTTGCTTGCCAGCTTCTCCGGCACCACCACCCATTCCCGTGCCGGGTCGATGATGGTAATGTCGGCAACCGTACCCTGCCGGAGAGTTCCCCTGTCAACTCCCAGTATTCTTGCCGGGTTGAACGACATCCTTTCAATCAACGCTGGAAGACTTAGGACTTTTTCTTCCACCAGCTTCAGGGAGAGCGGCAGCGACGTTTCCAGACCGATGATGCCGTTCAGGGCAAGGTTGAATTCGCTGTCCTTCTCGTCAAGGTGGTGGGGGGCATGATCGGTGGCAATGGCATCGATGGTGCCGTCTGCCAGTCCCGCCTTGATGGCCGCCACGTCGCCCTCTTCCCGCAGGGGAGGGTTCATCTTGGCATTGGTTTCATAGCCGCGCACGGCCTCGTCGGTCAAACTGAAGTAATGGGGCGCCGTCTCGCAGGTAACGTGTGCACCGCGGGCCTTGGCGTCCCTGATGATCCGGACTGACCCGCTGGTGGAGACATGGGCAACGTGAAGGGGTGAACCGGTGTACTCCGCCAGGTAGACATCCCTGGCAACGGCAATATCCTCGGCAACCCGGGGAATTCCCTTGAGCCCCAGGTCGGTGGCCGTGAATCCCTCGTTCATGACCCCCTCGCCGACAAGGGAGAGTTCTTCCGAATGGGCAATGACCAGAATCCCCATCCCCTTGGCATACTCCAGGGCACGTCGCATCAGTTCGGCATTCACGACCGGTCTGCCGTCGTCGGAAACCGCCACGCATCCCGCCTCCTTCATGTCCCCCATTTCCGCCAGCGTTTCTCCCTTGCTCCCCTGGGTAATGGCACCGATGGGGAAAACGTTGACCGCCCCTTCCGTCTTGGCCTTCGCGACGATGTAGGAAGTTATCGCCTTATTGTCGTTGACCGGCTTCGTATTGGGCATACAGGCAACCGACGTGAATCCCCCCGCCGCTGCAGCCTGCGTCCCCGTAACGATGTCCTCCTTGTACTCCAGTCCCGGGTCCCTGAGGTGGACATGCATGTCGATGAGGCCGGGAGTCACGAGGAGTCCGGCCGCGTCGATCGTTTCTCCTCCCGAAGGCGCCTTCAGCCCCTTCCCCACTTCCTTGACGATGCCGTCGACCACCAGAATGTCGAGAACTTCATCGATGCCCTGCGACGGGTCTATCACCCGCCCTCCCTTTATCAGCAGATTCATATGGTCACCTCGCGTAAAGAGTTGTACGTTCCAAGTTCCAGGTTCCAGGTTCGAGGCCTGCACGGGAATCTCGAACAATGGAAGTCAAGCCAGTCTATTCAGTCGGCAGTTCTCCGCCGCTCACATGGTACAGCATCGCCATCCGGACAGCCACGCCGTTCTCCACCTGCTTCAGAATGTGGGACAGTGGACCATCGGCCACGTAGGACGACAACTCAACCCCGCGATTGATGGGACCGGGGTGCATCACCATGGCCTCCTTTTTCGCCAGCTTGAGCACCTGGGGATTGAGGCCGTAGTACCGGGCGTATTCCCGCAATGACGGAAGGAGTGTTTTTCCCTGCCGTTCCAGCTGGATGCGCAGCATCATCACCACATCGGCGTCCGCCACCGCCTCCCGCATGTCTTTGCAGACCGTCACGTTTCCGAGCCGTTCCACCCCCGGCGGGATCATGGTGGGAGGTCCGGCCAGAAAGACCTGGGAGCCCATCTTCGTCAGGCCGGAGATGTTGGACCTGGCCACCCGGCTGTGGGTAATGTCTCCCACGATGGCTACCTTGAGCCCGGAGAGGGTGCCGAATTTGTCCCGCATGGTGAGCATGTCGAGTAGCCCCTGGGAAGGGTGTTCATGGGCGCCGTCGCCGGCGTTGATGATGGAGCAGGAAAGCCGTTTTGCAAGGAAATAGTGTGATCCGGATATGGCATGACGCATGACGATGATGTCGGGCTTCATGGCCAGCAGGTTGAGTGCCGTATCGGAAAGGGTCTCACCTTTGGTTGCGGAACTGGTGGACGGGGAAATATTGACGGTATCGGCGGAAAGCCGCTTGGCAGCTATTTCAAAGGATGTCCTGGTCCGGGTGGATGCCTCGTAGAAGAGGTTGATGATGGTCTTTCCCCGGAGGGTCGGCACCTTCTTGATGTCACGACTGTTGATCTCGCGCATGTTCTCGGCCGTGTCGAGGAGGAGCTGGATCTCCTCCCGTGTCAGATCCTTGAGGGCTATGATATCCTTATGCTTGAATCCCATGGTTTCCTCCCCTGCAGGAATTATTTTTGTAAGACCACATCCGTCGGCCGGTTCGTGGCGTCAAAATTGACCTGGATACTCTCCTTGGAGCTCGTCGGGACATTGCGCCCGACGAAGTCGGCCCTGATGGGCAACTCGCGGTGCCCCCGGTCGATCAGCACTGCAAGCTGAATGCTGGTGGGCCTGCCGTGGTCCATGAGGGCATCCATTGCCGCCCTGATGGTCCGGCCGGTGTAAAGGACATCATCGACGAGAATCACCCTGCGCCCTTCGACGGTAAAGGGGATGTCGGTCTTCCCCACCGGCAGGTGTTCGGCATGCCCCTTGATGTCATCCCGGTAGAGGGTGATGTCGACGGCTCCGACCGGCACCCGGTCGCCTTCGATTTCCAGAATCCGCTCGGCCAGTTCGTGGGCGAGGAAAACCCCGCCGGTTCTGATCCCGACGAGCACAATACCTTCAACACCCTTGTTCCGTTCGAGGATCTCATGGGCGATACGGGTAAGCGCCCGTTTCACCCCCGCCCCATCCAGAATCACCGTCTGTTCCCCTCCCATGCTTTCCCTCCTTTTCCCGTGGTGAGCATGACCAAAAAGATTCCCAGGCATGAAAAAGAGCCTTCCCGCAGCAGACGGAAAGGCTCTTCAATACTCGTAATGGGGTATCAAGCGCATCACCTTTGCTAACCTCACGGGGTTAATTTAAAAGGCAGTTCTTTTCAGGTTCGATAGAAATAACTATCACTTCCGCACCCCGGAGTCAAGGAAGAAATTGGCCCGCATCATACCCAGGTCGATGCAGGGAGTATTCCTTTACATGACAGGATGTTACAGAATTGTGCGGGTCATCTCTTCGCCAGTGCCAGCCTGACACCCAGTGAGGCGAAAACTCCTGCCGTCAGCCAGTCGAAGTGCTTGGCGATCCGGGGCCTGCCGAGAATGAAACTGCCGATGCTCCCGGAAAAGAATCCGATAAGGGAAAAGATGACAACGGCCTGTGCCATGAAAATCCCCCCCAGCATCAGCATCTGGAGGGAGAAGTGAGGGGTATCCGGCGACACGAACTGGGGAAGAAACGCGAGAAAGAACATGGCGACCTTCGGATTCAGGACATTCATGATGAACCCCCGCTTGAACAGGGCCGATGCCGGCCGGTCGTCGGCAATCGCCAGCCTCACGGCGGAATGTTCCTTCAGCGCCCTGCAGGCCAGATAGAAGAGATAGGCGGCCCCGGCAAACTTCACGACAGTAAAGGCGACAACGGAGGAATAGAAGAGAGCCGAGATGCCGAAAGCGGCGGCTGTCGTATGGACGCTGATCCCGCTGCACATGCCGAGGGCCGTGACCACGGCCGCTTTTCTCCCGCGGGTGATGCCCTGGGACATCACGAATATGTTGTCCGGACCTGGCGCGATGGTAAGGGCCGCGGAAGCGCCGAGGAAATACAACAGGGTGGTAGTGGTCATGCCAGTTCCTTTCCGGCAAAGGGGACGTCGCGTTCCGGGAACACCCCGGTCCCGCCTCCTCCGGGAGGTGTTCTTGAACAGGAGGGCGAAACACCCGTTCGTCATTATAGATATTCGACGATGAGAATCAACAGAATAGAACGAAAAGGAATGCCCGTGGGATGAAGCAGCAGCAGGCGTACCGGCGCCCCTCCCTCTGGATGCCGGCCGCAGGCACGTCAGAAAAATTCCCGCAGGCTTTCGTCGATCCCTTTGAGGGTCTCGTACCAGAACTCCCGACCGGCCTCGCTCCTGTCCTTGTCGAATTTTTCCAACCAGGAGGAGAGCTCGGGATTCGACTCCTCGTCGATCTCGCGTTTACGCTTCAGGAAGGTGTGGAGAAAGTCGATATCGCGGGCTGATTCCCAGTAAATAGGGCTGTTGCGGCTGTGAAGGCGGCTGGCGAGAACTTCGACCGAATGCAGAAACCGGTCCTTGCTGTCGTACACCGACCCCATCACCTCGGGAAGCAATTCTTCCGCCCAGCCCCGGTGGAAACGGCAGATTCCGAGATTGTCGAGGATAAGTTCCTTCTTCATCCGCTCCGCGCACTTTCTCCCGAGTTCCCGGGGTGGAATGAACTCGTTTCCGTACACCATGTAGTATTTCCCCATGATGGCCATCGGTGCCAGTGCACCGGCTACCCAGTACTGGTTGGGCACCATCCACCCCCGCCGGCTGAACGCAATGTATACCAGACGGTCATGGAGTGCCGCCCCTTTCTTCCGCGACCGGATCCGGCTCCATTTCCGTACCCCTTCCCGGAAATCGAGGATGCCTCGCCGCTCCAGCATGGCGTCGATCAGTTCGCACCCCAGTTCGGCATTGTGCATCGAGTCGCTCACCAGATCGAATCCCGCCACCTCCCACCGTGGTAGCCTGGTAACCCCGAGCTCTTCCCGCGACAGGAGTTTCACGTCCAGGAGGTCCATCAGCCACGCCAGCACCCCTCCGCCGGAGATGGCGTCAAAGCCCATGGCATCGCAATGGTGGTTAAGCTTTTCCGCCGCCCGCTGATCGAAGATGCCGCACAGGGGGCCCATGGTCTGGTACGGCTCGTAGTCCTTCTTGAACATGCCCCTCATCTTCTTGCAGACAGCGACGCACGGCTCGCCGCAGGTGGCCTGCTGCTTGGGGGCAATGGTCTCGTCGTTGAACTGCTTGAGGTAATGATCGAGAACGAAATTCCGGTGCAGGGCCTGGCGTTCCTCTTCCGTCCAGAAAATGGTCCGGTAGTTGAAAGCCATGATTCGCCCCCCCATGGTGGCGTAGTTCACCCCGAAGGTGCCGCCGGTGCCGACCTTTTCGTCGTAGCGGTACTTGCTGGTCGCCTCCAGGTCCTTCTGCATCAGGCGCACGTTGTACTTGTTTTGGAACCATTCATCGGCTACCTTGTGATCCCTGAAGTCTTCGTCAACCATTGTGCCGCCATAGATGACCGCCACAATGCCGTGCTCCCGCACCATGGCGCTGCCGAAGCCGCCACGGCCGGCCCAGGTGTCGACGAAACTTATTTTCCCCTTGACGATGGGGACCGACATGATCCCCCCCATGTCGGTACAGAGGGCCGCCGGACCGGTGACCAGGATGCGCGGGTCGTTTTCGTATTTGGAGCTGAACATCTCGTAAACCCTGTCCGTAAGGGCATAAACCCCCGTGCGCCCCGACCTCCAGACGGCCTCTGCATCGACGGGAACCACCTCCACCTCGATCTCTTCTCCATGGTTGCGGTTCAGGTAGATGACCGACGGGACAGGTGCTTTCCCCACCAGGCTCAGTATGTTGATCCCCAGGTTGTCGAACACCAGCCCCGCCCCTCCCATGGAGCTGATGTAATACCCTTGCCAGCAGGGGGAAAACCCGGTCACCACCATTCTATTGGAGCCCGGGAAGATGGAACCGGCAAAAGCACCGACTCCGAAGTTGAGGCTCCGGTATTCCTCTGTCAGATGGATGCCGAGGTCGACAGGCCCGAAGTAGCGGTCGAAACCGTACTTTCTCGTCTTGTAAAAGCCGGTGGCCGGGTCGACCAAGAGCACCCGCTGGAACATGTTCATACGTAACCTCGCTTCAGCCATGCAAAAGGATTTTCGGCAATGTCGCCGGGAATTCTAACCAGCGCAACCTGCTAATTTATTATGTTTTCCTCGCAAAGTAATTACGTATATTCATACTCAACTGCTTACCGCTGTGTTACCTGAGCCCAATTGCCTTTCCCTTTCAAACATCCTCAAGCCGGTTCCTGTTCTGGTCCCTGCGCGGAGGTGACTGTCTGGCTTTCCCGGTGAATCGCCACCTCTCTTGCCGTGACCGGCTGCGAATAGTGTTTGTCAGTCGAGAGGCACTTCACCGGGCAGACCTCGACGCACAGATTGCAGATGCAGCACTTAAGACGGTCGATCTGCCATTCGCTGCTCTCTTTATCGACGGAAATGGCATAAGTCGGACACCGCCTACCACACATACCACAGAAGATGCATCTGTCGATGGCGTTTTCGACCCTGCCGCGGGTGATGGCGGTAAAAACCCGCTTCCGTTGGGGATACATGAGGGTGGCCGGACCTGTGACCAGGTTCTTCGTCACCGTTTTCGTCATCGTGAATATCTTCACGTTTCAGCCCATTACCTTTCCGTACAACTGATGCACGGGTCCAGGGTCAGGATGATATTCGGCACGTCAGCGATCTCCGACCCCTTCAGCACCCTGATCATGGCGGGGATATTGCTGAAGGTGGGGACGCGCACCCGGAATCGCTGGAGGAATTTCGACCCATTCCCCTTGACGTAATGGATTACCTCGCCTCGGGGCTGTTCGATCCGGGAATAGTACTCGCCATCGGGGGCCCCCGTCACTTTGACATCGACCAGCCCTTCGGGGATTTTACCCACTGCCTGGCGGACCAGATCGATTGCCTGGTAAATTTCCCGCACGCGCACGAGACACCGGGCATAGCAGTCTCCCGCCGTTTCCACCACCGGTTCCATTTCCAGGAACCTGTAGGCAGCATAGCCGACAGCCCGCATGTCCATGGCGAGTCCGCTTGCCCGGGCCATGGGCCCGACGCAGCCGAGCATATAGGCGTCATCCCGGGAAATGAACCCGACCCCCGACAACCTGTGTCGTACGGAGTAATCGTCGATAAAAACGCTGCAGAGCTCTTCCAGGTCTCGCTTCAGGGCGTGCAACCGGTTGACGATCCCCTTGAGGGTGTCGCCGTCGATGTCCCTGCGCACGCCCCCCACCTTGCACACCCCCAGGATGACCCTAGCCCCGGTGGTCTCCTCGAATATGTCCAGAACCGGCTCTCTGAGCCGCAGCGCCTGCATGAACAGGCTCTCGAAACCGAAGGCATCGGCGGCTACCCCCAGCCAGAAGATGTGACTGTGGACCCGGGAGAGCTCCGCCCAGATGGTCCGAAGAAAGAGGGCACGCAGCGGCACCTCGATCCCCAAGATCTCTTCCACGGCCTGGCAGTATCCCAGAGAGTGCATGAAGCTGCACAAGCCGCAGATCCGGTCGGCCACGTGCGCAAAGTCGAGGAAGTCCCGTTTTTCCACCAGCCGCTCCAGCCCCCGATGGACGTAGCTGATGGAAGGAACGGCGTCAACGACCTTCTCGTCCTCTGTCACGAGATCGAAATGGATTGGCTCGGGAAGTACCGGGTGTTGCGGGCCGATCGGTATGATGTTCCTATGGGCCATACCGTAATTCACCCCTACCCTTTCACTGTGCCATTGCCTTCCGCCTGCTTCTGGTGGGCTCCCGGCTGCTCTTCCGAAACCGCGGTCTTCTGTTTCGGTGGCTCCGGCAGCCTGACGTTGTCGATACTGAACGGCCTCCTGACCGAGGTCCGGTAGAGCGTACCCCTGTAATCGACGGCGATGTGGGTGATGACCACGCCGAACAGGTCGTGGATCTCGTTCTCATACAGAAAGGCATTGGGATAGATCACACTGATACTCGGTACGTCCTCGGCCGGCATCACCGTTATCCGCAGGTTCCTGAAGCGGTATTCCCGGTCGAATGAGTAGGTAAGCTCATACGTATCAGACAGCGTAGTACAGCCGACCTGCACCAGCCGGTACCCTTCAGCAAAGAGCTCTGCCACGATTCCCACCAGGTCGCACTTTTGTACCGCCACTATTTCCTGCGGTTCGCTCATGGTTGCACGCCTCTTCTTGACTTCTTCCGCTGCACATATTTCTCTTCCAGGATGTCGCACGCCGCGAGCATGCCGTCGATGATCGCTTCCGGCCGGGCGGCACAACCCGGGACGTAGACATCCACCGGCAGAACCTTGTCGACCCCGCCGAGGACATTGTAACAGTCCTGGAAAACGCAGCCGGACGTGGCACAGATCCCCACCGCCACGACGACTTTCGGATTCGGCATCTGGTCGTAGAGATTCCGCACCACCTGTCGGCTCTTCTCGTTCACCGACCCGGTGACCGCCAGGATGTCGGCGTGCTTCGGATTGCCGGTGTTGATGATGCCGAACCTCTCCAGGTCGTACAACGGCGTCAGACTGGCAATCAGTTCGATGTCGCAGCCGTTGCAGCTGGTCGCATTGTAATGGAGCACCCACGGAGAGCGTTTGAACCAGCCCATTTATTTCTCCGCTCGGCTAGCGCAACAGGCTGAGCACGATGATATTCGACACGCCGGCCACGGCCGTGAAGAGCCAGGAGCTCATGAACGTAAGCTGCCACCTGAATCGGGCATAATTCATGTCGATGAAGATCTCGAACAGAAAGGTAGCCGCCACCATGGCGAAACCCAACACGGGATTGAACGCGAAGAAGAGATAGACCATGCCGAGCAGCAGCACCGTTTCGTACCAGTGGGCAATTTCGATGAGGGCCAAAGCGGGTCCGGAAAACTCGGTGGTGATCCCGCGGACGATCTCCTGGTGGGCATGATGGGACATGGACAGGTCGAAGGGTGATTTCCGGAACTTGATGGTGAGAATGTACAGAAACCCAGCGAATACCCCGGGGAGGTAGAGAATCAGCGGCCCGTGATGCCGGAGAATCGTCCCGACACGAAAGCTCCCCGTCACTTGGTACATGCCGACCGCCAGCAAAATGATCATCGGCTCGTAGGCGACCGTCTGGATGATCTCGCGCTCAGCCCCCAGGTGGCTATAGGGAGAACTGACACAGAACCCGCCCAGGACAAAGAATGTCCCGGCAAGGGCCAGGCTGAAAATGGTCAGCAGGAGATCGGCGCCGGCAAAGAAGAGTGCGCCGGCAAATATGGTGAACAGCAGGAAGAGGACAATGGGAAAGTCCTGGAATTTGTTGACGATGATCCGCTCCTTGCGCACCAGTTTGAAAACGTCGAAAAACGGCTGCAGCACCGGCGGGCCGTACCGCCCCTGGAAGCGAGCACTTAGCTTGCGGTCGATCCCTGCCAGCACTCCTCCTGCCACAGGGGCGAGGAGGACGAAGGCCAGCATCCGTTCGAGGATGCTCCAGGATTTGATCAGCGCATACACATCGCTCATAGGACAGCCACCCCGAACATGATGAACATCAACGTCAACGAGACGAACACCCCGGCATTGAACAGCCGCTCTTCCCCGAAATACCGTTCCAGGTAGTAATTCTTCAATTCTATTTTCCGGGACGTTCCCATGGCCCCCTCAAAGGTGATGTTATCGATATTCCCGCCGCCGAGATACGTGCCGACCCGCTTGTAATTCTTGTCGATGAAGGCGTAGAAGAAGAGACCCGCGGGGAGGATGATCAGGAGTCCGAGCATGATGACGAACACGGTCAGCACATTGAAGGTATCGACAACGGGGGTCTCTCCGAACATTTCACGAAGGTAGGGGTTGATGACGTGAAAGGAAATGTAGGGAAAGGCGAGGCACACCGCCACCGTTGCACCGGCCAGAATGCCCAGGGTGACCCATTCCCAGCGGCTCACCCGGTGCTCCACGACCTCGGCGACGCCATGCTTGATGGAGATGACCTTCCCCATCCATTTCGTCCAGAAAAAGATCGTGGCGGCGCTTCCGTAAGCCAGGACGACCGCCATGGCCGGATTGCTCTCGACAAAGGCCTTCAAAGTAATGAACTTGCTGATGATCATCCCGAACGGCGCCAGAAACATCCCGGCCATGCCGATCATCATGACCGCGGTGAGCTTCGGCAGGCGCATGATCAGGTAGTCCATGTCCTCGATATCGCGGCTGTCCAGTTTATATTCGACGACCCCCACGCAGAGGAAGAGGAGCGACTTGGCAACCGCATGGAAGATGATCAGGAGGAGTGCAGACCATACCGCGGCGGCCGTATTCACTCCCGCACAGGCAACGATCAGGCCCAGGTTGGAGATGGTGGAATAGGCGAGCACTTTCTTGGCGTTGCTCTGGGAGATGGCAATGAGCGCCGTGACGAGGAAGCTCACCCCGCCGATGAGGGTGAGCATCTTGGCCGCCGCTGTCTGTTCCATGACGGGCGCGACCCGCAGGATGAGGTAGACCCCCGCCTTGACCATGGTGCTCGAATGGAGGAGCGCCGACACGGGTGTAGGGGCCACCATGGCGCCGGTGAGCCAGGAGGAAAACGGGAATTGCGCCGACTTCACCAGTCCGGCAAAAGCAAGACAGGCGGCCGGAAACAGTACCATCCCCTTGTCGGCCCGCAGCAACTTGTCCAGTTCCATGACTCCCGAAGAGGAGTAGAGGAAGAAAAGACCGACGGCGAACACCACCCCGCCCAGCAGGTTCATGTTCAGCGCCCTGAAAGCGCATTCACGTGACGCCGCGTCGTCACGATAACCGATCAGCAGGAACGAGCAGACGGTGGTTATTTCCCAGAAGAAATAGAGCCACTGAAGGTTATTGGAAAAGACGATGCCGAACATGGCGGAGAGAAAGAGGTACATCAGGAAAGCGAAATAGGCACGGCGGTCTTTCACCTGCCTGTAGTGCTCGTGGTATTCCGGCATGTAGCCGATGGCATAGAGGCAGATGGCGCTGCCTATGATGCCGACGATCAGAGCCATGATGGTGGCGAACCTGTCCACGAACAGGGTGTGCTCAATCTCGATGCCGTGGCCGGAGGTGAACTCGAACGTCATCATGATGAGGGACTGGACGACTACCAGGAGGAGCGGGAGATATCTCTTGGCCCTGACGGACACAACGCCAATGAAGACGGCAAGGAGGAGCTCGACGAGGAGCATGCCGCCGTTGACGAGCGAACTCTCCAGGTGGTAAAACGCCGGCTCCCGGTCGAGATTGGTAACGAGGAGATAGATCGGCACTATGCAGAGAACGAGGTTGACGCAGACGCCGACAGCTTTTCTGACGGCGAGGCTGAGCGGCGGGACCAGCGCCAGGAAGGAAACAGCCAGGGGGAACACGATGAGGAATATCACTGCGTTCATTGGGACCGACCTCAACCGCTCCTGCCGGTTCGTCACGAAACCCCCGACAGGACCTGACCCTGGGATGAATGCGCTCACGCATCCCGTCAGTGGTTACCGACGCAGCCCCCCTGTTGCATTACAATCTATTCACAGTTGTACTATACCATGCCCCCGCGGATTCTCAACGGACGCATCAGGTGCTTTTTCCTTCCCCCGGTGGCAGGTGCCCAGGAACACCCGAAAGCCCACCGCTCACCACGGCTGTCACACTCCCGACGCCGCGAAGGCGGCACTGACGATTGCCACGGCCTCTTCCCGGATTTTTTGCAGGTGCGCCTCACCCAGAAAGCTTTCCGCGTAAATCTTGTAGATATCCTCCGTTCCCGACGGACGGGCAGCAAACCAGCCGTTCTCCGTCATGACCTTCAGCCCCCCGATATCCTCGTTATTCCCCGGAGCGCGGGTCAGTTTCGCGGTGATCGGTTCCCCGGCAAGCTCGCGCGCCGTAACCAGTTCCGGGGAAAGCTTTTTCAGCGCCTTCTTCTGCGCTGCTGTCGCCGGGGCATCGATCCGCAGGTACGAAGGGCTCCCGAAGCGCCGTTCCAGCTCCCGGTACTGTTCGGCAGGGTCTCTGCCGGTCCTGGCGGTCATTTCGCAGGCAAGAAGATTCATGATGATGCCGTCCTTGTCCGTGGACCAGACCGTGCCGTCTCTCCGCAGGAATGATGCGCCTGCGCTCTCCTCCCCGCCGAAACCGAAAGAGCCGTCGAGGAGCCCGTCGACGAACCACTTGAACCCGACCGGCACCTCGCAGACCCTTCGACCGAGCGCTGCCGCCACCCGGTCGATCATCGACGTGGATACGAGGGTCTTGCCGACAGCGGCATCCGTGCGCCATCCGCCCCTGTTCTGGAAGAGATACCAGATGGCGGCGGAGAGGTAGTGGTTCGGGTTCATGAGTCCCGCCCCCCTGGTCACGATGCCGTGGCGGTCCACGTCGGTGTCGTTGCCGCAGGCGATGTCATAGCGGTCCTTCAGTCCGATGAGGCTTGCCATGGCATAGGGGGACGAGCAATCCATCCGGATCTTCCCGTCCCTGTCCAGGGTCATGAAGGAGAACGTGGGGTCGACGATGTCATTGACAACCTCCAGATTCAGACCGTAGCGCTCGGCAATCGGCTGCCAGAAGTGGACCGCAGCCCCGCCGAGGGGGTCGATGCCGATTTTGATCCCGGCAGACGCGATGATCTCCATGTCGATGACGTTTCCAAGGTCGTTGACATAGGGGGAGATGTAGTCGTGACGGTGAATGCAGGCTGCCGCAATAGCCCTCTGGAAAGGCATTCTCCTGAGATCCCTGAGCCCCTGGGCCAGCAGCTCGTTGGCCCTCATTTCGATAACCGTCGTGGTAGCCGTATCCGCCGGGCCGCCGTGGGGGGGATTGTACTTGAACCCGCCATCATCGGGAGGGTTGTGGGACGGGGTGATGACCACGCCGTCGGCCCGCCTCTTCCCCTCCACCCGCTCCCTATTGTAGGCGAGAATGGCATGGGATATCACCGGCGTCGGCGTAAACCCGAGCCTGTCCTGAATGAACACGTCCACGTCGTTTGCGGCAAAGACCTCGATGGCGCTGGCAAAGGCCGGCTCGGACAGGGCGTGCGAATCCATGCCGAGGTAAAGGGGCCCATCGATCCCCTGCGACTTCCGGTACTCGCAGATGGCCTGGCTGACGGCAAGGATGTGCGCTTCGTTGAAACTGTTCTTCAGCGACGACCCCCGGTGCCCCGAGGTACCGAAGGCCACACGCTGGTCGGCATCGGATACATCCGGCGCATGGGTATAGTAGGCCGAAATCAGTCGTGGTATGTTTGCCAGCAGTGATCGTGGCGCCGGTTTCCCGGCACAATCGTGTGTGCTCATCAACTTCTCCTCTTTCCCTTCTCTCTGAATTTCCCCTGCATTGTCATCTTTCATAGTACCGCCCTGCGTTCCCGAGTTCACTATCCCGGTTTGCTCCGACGAAACAGTGAAACAATCCCACCCCTGTGCCGTCCGTGCCTGCAGCCAACGGGCATGATGCTCGCGGATGAAGGCAATTGCATCATCCGTGGTCGCCAGACTGGTAGGCAACTCCATATCTTCGGGATTCGCAAGAGGCGGGTCGCTGCTCCGCTGCGGGCCGGGACAAAGAACGCCGCCGGACAAGCATACAGCGAGCCGGCCCGGACTGCAACGGCCTTCTTCATCACATCTCCCGCGGTTGGCCGGTGGAGGCGAGCACGCTGCTCCAGAGCCGTCCCTCCGGATCGATCTTTTTCCTCTCCCGGGTGGCAAGGGTGATCGGCACATGGGTGAACTGGTGGTTCCAGAACCCCACCACCATGTTGGTCCGTCCCGCCATGCCCGCATGTACAGCATTGTGTCCCAGAAGGAGGCAGAGAGCCGAATCGTGTGGATTTGCCGGCTGACTCCGGATGATGTAGCTCGGGTCGATGTACTTGAGGCTGATCTCCATGCCGCATCCGGCGAAATGTTCCTTGATGACATCCCGCAGGAACGTGCCGATGTCGGCCAGCTTGACGTTGCCCGAAGCATCGCGCCCCCCCGTGGCAGCCAGGAGGTCCTGGCCGGCCCCCTCCGCCACGGCGATCACCGCATGTCCCCGCGCCGCCAGCCGCTCCTTCAGGCTGGCAAGAAACCCGGCGAGAGTAAAAGGGACTTCCGGCACCAGGCAGAAGTTCACCTGGCTGCCGACCAGGGTCGAGAAAGCGGCGATGAATCCCGAGTCGCGGCCCATGAGCTTCACGAGGCCGATACCGTTTCGTGCCCCGTCCGCCTCGGTGTGGGCAGCATAGATGGCCCGCCGCGCCTCGGCGACGGCGGTCTCGAAGCCGAAGGTCATCTGAATGAAGGAGATATCGTTGTCGATGGTCTTGGGGATGCCGATGACACTGATGGCCCTGCCCTGGCGCGCGGCCTCAAGGGCGATAGCCCGGGCGCCCTTCAGAGTCCCGTCACCGCCGATGGCGAAGAGGATGCCGATGTCCAGCTCCTCCAGGTAGTCGGCCATCTCCGCCGGCTCCTGGGGCCCCCGGGATGAGGCGAGGATCGTCCCGCCCAGCTCGCCGATGTGGTTTACAGTCTCCGGCGAGAGAAGAAGGGGGACGTGCCCATGGCGCTTCACCAGCCCCTCGTAGCCGTACCGGAAGCCGTAGACTTTCTTGACCCCGTAATGATGGTGCAGGCTCAGGGTGACAGCGCGGATCACGTCGTTGATCCCCGGGCAGAGGCCGCCGCAGGTGACGATGCCGCAGGCGATGGCCGCCGGGTCGAAGAAGATCCGCTCCCGCGGTCCGGCCAGCTCGAGCGCGGGAGGCTCCTCTCCCGCAGCGAGGTATGGCTTTATCTCATCGAAAGACGAGTGGAACATGATCCGCTCGCCGTCGCCCGTGAACCTCCCGTGCCGCATGGGAGAAGGAAAACGGCACTCGCCGAGCCGTTCGATTCTGAAGTCAAGTCCCCGGTCGATCATAGTCCCTCCATAAGACGAACCGGCAATAAACCGTAGACAGAACCGCACCGCACTTTACGGGAATGGTTCTCATCAGGGAAGCCAGCCCCGGTCCTGGTAGGCCTTTTTCACGCGCTTCGCCACTTGTTCCGCGGTGCGGGCGGCATCGGCTTCAAGGGTCCCCCGGACCGTTTCACTTACCGTGTGTGCCGTGCCACCGACCACCAGCGGGACGGCGCTTTCGGCGCCCGCAGCCAGACCGGCGCTCACCAGCATGCCGGGTTTGAGGCTGCTCTTCGTTGCCGTCTCGCCCTCGGCAACCAGATCCCCCCCCTGGACGAGCTGGATGCGGGTCCGGAGCTCCGTCCCGCCCATGCCGAAGCCGATCCAGATGCGGGCGGTCTGGTTACCCTCGTCGATCGTCACGAACTGCCCCGTCAGATGCACGGTAGTGCCCGACGTCATCACCTTCCTGCCGGCACGGACGGCCGCAATCCCCGCCTTGCGGAACTCGGCCACCAAATCTTCGGACAGCTTGTTGGCGATCATGTGACCGACCTGGTTTTCCTCTTCGGACACAGCCCGGCTTGAACTGTTGCGCAGTGCTTTCTGCATGACGCCACGGTCGAGCTGCACTTCCGCCGAAGTAACCGCGAAGTCATACACGACGATCATGTCCGGTTTCGGGAGGGGACCGGCCGTCGTCCTGGTGGGTGTCACGCTGGCGCTCGGGCAGCCTCCCAGAATCGCCAGAACGAATCCGGCAAGAAGCAGCATGGACGTTCTTCCGATGGGCAACATGTTCATTTCATGCCTCCTGACTATCCATTAATTTGCGTCATTCCCGTTCGATAGAGATATACAACCAGTTATTCTCTGAACATCGTGGTACCGGTGCCGCGTAGCTCCGCTACTCCACGTTTGACCCGCTCGGCCATGGCCGCCTCTGCGAGCGCCAGATAGGTGCGGGGATCGTAGGCCTTCTTGTCCCCCACCTCGCCGTCCACCCGCAGCACCCCGTCGTAGTGGGTGAACATATGCCCGGCAATGGGGCGGGTAAAGGCATACTGGGTGTCGGTGTCAATGTTCATCTTCACCACACCGTAGTCAAGGGCCTCGTGTATTTCGTGGAGCTCCGAGCCGGAGCCGCCATGGAACACAAGGTGGAAGCGGGCTTCATCACCGTACACCAAAGCCACTGCGTCCTGACACTCCTTGAGGATAGACGGCTTGAGCTTGACTGCGCCAGGCTTGTAAACGCCATGGACATTGCCGAACGTGGCCGCCAGGAGGTAGCGGCCGCCGATGCCGTTCAGCCGCCGGGCTACCTCCAAGGTATCCTCGGGGGTCGTGTAGAGCCTGGCGCTCGCCTCGGCCCTGACGCCGTCCTCCTCCCCTCCCACGACACCGGCCTCGATCTCCAGGATCAGGTCGCTCTTCGTGAAGCGCTCCAGAAGGTCACGGGCAATGTCGAGATTCTCCTTGAGCGGCAGGGCACTGCCGTCGAACATGTGGCTGTTGAAGAGGTTGGGAAGGCCGGCGGACCTCCGCCGTTCGGTTTCGGCCACCAGAGGCAGAACGAACGAATCGAGCTTGTCCGCCTGGCAGTGGTCGGTGTGCAGGGCCACGTAGATCGGGTAGCGCGCCGCCACCCGGTGCACGTGCTCGGCAATGGAGATGGCGCCGAGCGCCATCTCCTTGACCGCGATTCCCGACGCAAAGGCCGCTCCTCCCGTCGAGACCTGGATGATTCCGTCGCTCCGGCTTTCGGCAAGTCCCTTCAGGACCGCGTTGGCCGTGGTAAGGGATGTGACGTTAATGGCCGGGTAGGCGAAGCGGTTCGCCCGTGCCCGGTCGAGCATCTCGCAATAGGTGGTGAAATCGGCAACCGGCATACTTCCTCCCCTCTTCGAGTAAGTCTTTACGCCATCTTCGTCCCGTCCTCAATCGCAAAATCCTCGATGTAGCGATGCTACACCTGCGGTATTGCTCAATCGGCCGAGCTAAATCTGGCATACATACAGACACGATACTTGTTGGCATAGCACGAATCGCATTAACCTCTCCGCATAAGTCACGAGGGGGTCGGGGAGAGTTATGGACCTCCCAGCCAGGCGTATGCTTCGGCAAGCTGGTTGGCGGCAAAGTACTCGACCGGGGCTCGCCGGAAGCCGGCACCGGCAAACATCAACATCCTGGACTCCCATGTGGGATCGCCGACAATGGCGATTTTCGTGATCTTGTCGCCATGCTCCACGAAGAACGTCATGTCGTTCCAGACTTCGTCCCCCACCCAGCCGCGGAAATCCCCTTCGACCAGCACCAGCAATTTAATGCTGTCATGTAGTTCAAGAGTGGCAAGGGTATCGGCCTGCACCGCATCCAGCTCATCCTTACGCAGAGCCCCGCTGATACGCAGCACCCATATTCCCTTCTCGTCCTGCTTGATCGCAGCTCCCATACATGCTCCTCTCGTTGCGTTGCGATTCCTGCCGTCTCAGCCCGTTCCGGCGGATGCCCGGGCCATCAGGACCACCAGTGAGTGCGGAAGCAGGTTATAGGTTTCACTGTCATACACCGGCGCCTCGTCCAGCGGGACGATATCGTCGGGGGAACCACGGGAGGTATCGATCCAGCGCCGCCAGCATCTTCCCGGCAGATCCCCCAACGGCGGCAGCCTGAATTCCAGGGGCTCACGGTATGCATTCACCATGAGATGGAAGACGACCCGGCCGGAGAGGCTCCAGGCAGTGAGGGCAATGCTGTGGGAATCGTCCCCCCAGTCGGGCTGCCCCAGATGGACCCCGTGCCATTCAAATTTGGCCTGGCTCAGAAGCTGGTTGAGGGTCAGGTCACACCCCGACGCCGCGGTGTCGCGCCTCATGCGGGCAGAAATCAGGATGCGCAGGAAGCGGTGGACATCGGCGTGCCGCTCGAGCAAAGACCAGTCGAACCAGGAGGTTTCATTGTCCTGACAGTAGGCGTTGTTGTTTCCTCCCTGGGTCCGCCGCGCCTCGTCCCCCATGAGGATCATCGGAGCACCGAGCGAGAGGAAGTTGACCGCCAGGAAATTCTTTACCTGGCGATCACGGAGCGCTTCCACCGCCGGGTCGTCGGAAGGCCCCTCGGCCCCGCAGTTCCAGCTCAGGTTGTAGTCGCTCCCATCCCGGTTCTCCTCACCGTTGGCCGCGTTGTGCTTCCGTTCGTACGAAACCAGATCGTTGAGGGTGAAGCCGTCGTGGCAGGTGACGAAATTGATACTCTGCTCCGGCTCGCGCTCCTCGTGGCCGTAGATGTCGGGACTCGCCAGGAGCCGGGATGCGAACCGGGAAACGACACCCATGTCTCCCCGGAGAAAGCTGCGCACATCGTCGCGGAACTTGCCGTTCCATTCCTTCCAGCTGTCCCCGATGAAGCTTCCCACCTGGTAGAGGCCGGCCGCGTCCCAGGCCTCGGCAATCAGCTTGATCCCCGCCAAGGCCGGGTCCGTCTCGATATCCCAGAGGAGGGGCGGGTCTTCCAGGAGTTGGCCCTTCTCGTCGCGGGCCAGGATGGATGCCAGGTCGAAGCGGAAGCCGTCCACGTGCATTTCTTTGACCCAGTGGTGGAGGCTGTCGATGATGAGCCGCCGTACGACGGGATTGTTGCCGTTGAGGGTATTGCCGCAGCCGGAGTAGTTGGCATAGGTCGATCCGTCCGGCTCCAGCATGTAGTAGAAATTGTTGGCCAGCCCCCGATAGCAGAGGGTCGGCCCCTGTTTGTCCCCCTCGGCCGTATGGTTGAACACGACGTCGAGGATCACCTCGATGCCGGCCCGGTGGAGCGCCTTCACCATGTCGCGGAACTCGTCGAGCGGTCCGAGGGGGTCCGTGCGGGAGCTGTATGCCGCATGGGGGGCGAAGAACGAAACCGGGCTGTATCCCCAGTAGTTGGCAAATCCGGCAGGTGCGTCCTGGGAATCGAACTGGAAGACCGGCAGGAGCTCCACTGCGGTGATCCCCAGGTCCTGCAGATAGGGGATCTTCTCCACCAGGCCCGCATAGGTACCCCGTTTCCCCTCTGCAATCCCCGACGAAGGATGGCGGGTGAAGCCGGCCACGTGAATCTCGTAGATCACCGTCCGCGAGAAGGGCCGCTTCAGGGGGGCATCCCCTTCCCAGTCGTACCCCCGGGGATCTGCCACCACGCTTTTCATGGCCACTGCGGCGTTGTCGCCAGCCTTGGCCGCAGCACTGCGCTTGTAGCCTGCGGGGACAGACACCGCACGGCCATAGGGGTCGATGAGGAGCTTTTCAGGGTCAAAGCGGAACCCTCTCTCACTGCCGCAAGGGCCCGATGCTCGATAGCCGTACAATTGCCCCGCCCCGATGCCGGGAACGAAAATGTGCCAGTAGTGGTAGGTACGATTCAGACGCGGGTTGAGGCGCATCGTCCGGGACGGCTTTCCGTCATCGGGCCGGTCGAAGAGAAGGAGTTCTATACCGGTGCAGTCCCTGGAGAAGACGCTGAAATTGACGCCACCGGGGAAGACGGTGGCACCGAGGGGCGCACTGTTCCCGCGAAGCATCTCGGTGGTGACCGCACCTGGCGTCTCGGAGGAAATTGCCATAGGCTATTCCATGTAAACCGGTGTACCCGGTACGCTGGCTGTTGTAGCCCGGCCACTTTTTCCGTTCTGCACGGAGCACTCCGGGCCGGGATGTCTCACAGAAAACCGTCGTGCCGCAGGTTTTCGAGGAAGAAGCGGGCCAGATCCCGGCTGACTCGTGCCACCCGCTCTGCATCGTATGTCTTGATGGTGGCGCTCCAGATGAGTTCAGCCGTTGCGCTGTCATAGAGATTTGCCGAGAGCGTCGCAAGGGAATAGCTCCTGGCCGGTTCGAGGACCGTCCCTCCGACATTCGTGGAAGTACCGTAGATGCCACCGCTCTGGCCCGACTGGGTAACGGTGGTATCTCCCCTGGCAATGGCCCGGATTGTCAGAACGGCATCCGCGCCTGCCGAGTGGACCGCCTTCACGACATCCTCACGTTTGGTGGTGTAGATTTCTTTCACCAGGGTGTGACTGGCCACCGCCGTGACACCATGGCGACCCATTTCATCGACCATGACGTCTTCAGCCAGTGAGCGGAGATTCTCGTCGTAGGCTATGCCGATGATCATCAGCTTCTGGTAGCGCGGGCCCGACCGGGCCGGATTGTTCCACGTTTCAACGACACTGATGGATGAACAGCCGCACAGCTGCAGCAGAAAGGAACATACCAGCAGAAGGCCGCCGAGGTGAACGGTTGTTTTCGACGCGATTCGTCTCATGGTATAAATCCTTCCTTGCTCATGGCGTTGATAACGACCTTTGCAAAATCCTCGCTTGCCGTGATGAATCCCGCCGGCTCCACGGCGTTCGCGGTGTTCGACCAGACAAGCTTTTTCGTCGCCACGTCGAACAGATTTGTCTCTATCGTCGTTGTCGTGGACGTTGTCACATCGACGGGCTTCGAGTCGAAAGTGGCGTAGGAAACGGTGCTGGCGCCGTAGAAACCGAACAGATCCACCGGCATCACGTCATCCCTGCTGAAGATCGGGTTGGTATATCCCCGGTCGGTCATGACATAGCCGGAACTTTTCACTGTTTCCTGTTTCGTGGCGACAATGCGTGCCGTGATGACCGCATCGGCTGATGTGGATCGCACCGCTCTCTCCAACGACTCCCGTGACGGTTTCTCCTCGACGCCGGTTATGGTGTAGCTGGGAGTGGCGGAAATCCCTCTCTTCCGCAACTCGGCGGTGAAGACCTCTTCAAAAACCTGGCGCATCTGCCACTTCTGGGAAATCCCCACCACGAGGAAATCCCGATAACTCTTCGGCGGCAATTTCGGGTCTTTCCATGAATCGACCATGGAAACCGTAGCGCACCCCGTCATCATGACAACGAACAGCGGCGCAAGAATAGAAACTGCACACTTCTTCATCGGTTACCCCTTTCCAGGATGTTCTCAAAGGCATCTTTCTCAGTCAGTCATTCTCAGACATCCGGAATCGCCGGAGCGTGCCAGATGTTTTCACTGTATTCCCGGATCGCCCGGTCGGAGGAAAATTTTCCCATGCGGGCGACGTTCAGGATCGACATCTCCGTCCATTTATTCCTGTCACGGAAAAGCGCGCCTGCCCGGTCCTGGCAGTCGATGTACGCCTGGTAGTCGGCCAGCACGAGGTACTCATCCCGGTTGAGGAGTTGCTCCACCAGCGGCCGGAACAGACTGCTGTCTCCGTGGGAGAAGCTCCCTCCAGCGATCTGGTCGATTGCTTCCCGCAGCTGGGGATTTCCTTCGTACCGTGTCCGCGGGTTGTAGCCCCGCGACTTCAGCTCGTAAACCTCACCGGCCGTGAGACCGAAAAGGAAAAAGTTGTCCTCTCCCACCTCCTCACGGATCTCGACGTTGGCGCCGTCCAGTGTGCCGATGGTGAGGGCGCCGTTCAGGGAGAATTTCATGTTTCCGGTCCCCGATGCCTCCTTCCCCGCAGTGGATATCTGCTCCGACAGGTCGGCGGCAGGATAGATCATCTGGCCGTTGGTGACGTTGAAGTCAGGGAAGAAGACCACTCTCAGGCGCCCCTTCACGTCGGGATCGTTGTTTACCACCTCACCAATGGAGGTGATCAGCTTGATGATCAGTTTGGCCAGATAATACCCCGGCGCAGCCTTGCCGCCGAAGATAAAGGTGCGCGGCGTGATGTCGGTTTTCGGGTTCCGCTTGATCCGGTTATAGAGGGTGATGATATGGAGCGCCTTGAGGTGTTGTCGCTTGTATTCGTGGATACGTTTCACCAGGATGTCGAAAAGGCTTGCAGGGTCGACGACGGTCCCGGTCCGTTCCCTGATCACCGCCGACAGGAAGCATTTATTTTGAATCTTGACTTCCTGCCAGAGCTTCCGGAAGGCCGGATCGGCGGCGAAGTCTTCCAGCCTCCGCAATTCTTCGGGTCGGGTCACCCATCCGTTGCCGATCCTCTCCGTGATGAGACGCGTCAGCCCCGGGTTGCCGAGCACCATCCATCGTCGCGGGGTCACGCCGTTGGTCACGTTGCGGAAGCGCTCCGGGTAAAGTTCGTGGAAGTCCCGCAGCACCGTCTGCTTCAGGAGCTTCGAATGAAGCTCCGCCACCCCGTTGATGGTGTGGCTGCCGACGCATGCCAGGTGAGCCATGCGCACGTAGCGCTCACCTTTCTCGTCGATGATGGAGAGCCGCGCTGCCAGGTGGTCATCCCCAGGATGGGCGCGGCGCACCTCGTCGAGAAAACGCCTGTTGATCTCATAGATGATTTCCAGGTGCCGGGGCAACAAACCGGCGAAAAGTGACAGCGGCCATTTTTCCAGGGCCTCGGGCAAAAGGGTATGATTGGTGTAGGCAAAGGTTGAGCGGGTTATTTCCCAGGCCGCGTCCCAGTCAAGCAGATGCTCGTCTACCAGTAGTCGCATCAGCTCCACCACTGCAATGGATGGGTGGGTATCGTTGAGCTGCACGGCAAAACTGCGGGGGAAGGTGTCGAGGCTCTCTTCCCGCAGCAGGTGAATACGGATCATGTCCTGGAGGGAGCATGTCACGAAGAAATACTGCTGGGCCAGACGAAGCTGCTTGCCGATCTGTGGTTCGTCGTTGGGGTAGAGAACCTTGGAGATGGTTTCCGAGATGACCTTCTCGTCCACTGCCTTGTAGTAATCACCCACGTTGAATGCCTGGAAATCGAAGGACTCGACGGCCTCCGACTTCCAGAGTCGCAGCAGATCCGTCACCCCCGATCGGTAGCCGGCCACCGGGGTATCGTAGGCAATCCCCTTGATGACCTTGTACGGCACCCACCGCACCCGCAGGTACCCGGACTCGTCGGAGAAGTACTCAGTGTACCCTCCCAGCTTCACCTTGTAGGCAACCTCCGGACGGCAAATCTCCCAGGGATTTCCCATGCGCAGCCACTTGTCGGTCGTCTCCACCTGCCAACCGTCGCGGATTTCCTGGTCGAAGATGCCGAACTCGTAACGGATACCGTAGCCGATGGCCGGGATCCGCAACGTGGCGAGGGAGTCGAGGTAACAGGCAGCGAGCCTGCCGAGCCCTCCGTTGCCGAGCCCCGGTTCCTCCTCCTGGCGCAGCAGGTCGTCCAGATCCTGGCCGAGGTCGGCCGCGACGTTGCGGGCCGTTTCCATGATTCCCAGATTCACCAGGTTGTTCCCCAGGTGGGGCCCCATCAGGAATTCGGCCGACAGATAACTGACGATCTTGAGGCCCCTGTTGTGGAGGTGCCGCAGCGACGCGATCCAGTCATCAAGCATCCGGTCGCGCACGGCGCAGGAGAGCGCCATGTACCAGTCGTTGCGGGTGGCAAGCTCCACAGGACGGGCCTGGGTAAAGAAGAGATGGTCGAGGACCGCCTGCCTGAAGTCGGCAACGTCCATCCCCCTGCGCACATCTCCGGCTTTCCCTTTGCCTGCTTGGGTCAATAAAGTGCTGCTGTCTGCCACGACGTTCGTCCTTTCTAGTGGGCAGATGAGTGATGAGAGTTGAGAAATGAGGGCGTAAGACTGAAGAGATTTTCGTGCTAAACGTCAACCCACATCCCTCAACCCTCATCACTCATCCTTCATCTTTCATCTTATCCTTCATCCTCCGACCACGTTCCCTATTGCAGAACGAAGTCGGCGATAATCTTCGCTATTTTCTGCGGTCTCACCTTCCCGTTGTTGAAGATTGCATGGTAGTACAAATCGTGATGCTCGTCAGCATCAAGAAGCTTGCGGATAATCCTGTCCCGTTCCTTCTGTTGGTCGACGATCTGGATTTCGGCATCCTGTTTCGAGATTTTCATGCGCCGGGCAAAGGAGCGCACCTTGAAATCGTGTTCGGCGATCATGCGGAAATGGAAGCAGTTTTCCATGGCTTTCGTGATGATGGCCGCACCCAGTCCCACGAACACGGCGTTGCCGGCAGTGGCGATGGAAACGACCTGCTCACAGAGAAGCCGGTAGTAGTCGGCATCGCTCTTCCATTTCGGGGAGAGGGTGGCGAACATATCATCGAGCCAGCGGGGCTTGTGTCCCAGGGAGAGCATGACCTCTTCCGGAATATGGTGCTCTTTCGCAACCGCGTCGAGGAGTGATATGTCCACGAGGAGCCACTGTTCGCCGGTCATCTTCTCGGCCAGCCTGATCAACTCTTCCGCGCACGGGAAAGCTTCGCACCCGAATTCCCGAGAAATAGTGATGGTGGGCTTGAGGGGAGCGCCTGCTACCAGCGCCTTGACGCGGCTGTTGAGCTCATGGTACGCCTTCATTCGCTGTTCGACCGATGGGGTAAGTTCAGTGACAGGCATAAATACCTCCTTGCGACGCGAGATGATCCGCTGTGCGTATTGTCGGGCAGCGGATGGATGAATACTTTCGGGTCATTCAGCCGCCAGTTGCAGGTCCCTCACGGGAAGGGCAACCAGCATCGCGACCAGACTTCGTCCTTCGGCATTGAACAATTCGTGGAGCGTCAGTTCCGGGGCATCTGCCGCTACCTGCTTCCGTTTGATTCCCATCCGGTCGATGAACAGCGTCGTGCTTCCTGCCCAGAGATGCTCGCCGGGGCGACCCAGCACGTCGGCCACCGTCCCCAGGTAGGTCTCGTACATGCGGTCGTCTCCACCGACCTCTAGCAGTTGCGCCTCGATCTGACCGAGCCGCTCTTCTATGTCCGCGGCATTAAGCCTCTCGCCCGGCCCCGTCTCGTCGAACCCCCATCCTCCCCGCGCCAGCAGGTCGAGCTTGGACTGCAGGAGAGTGCGGTGGCGGGCCAGGGTTTCGCGCTCCGACTTTACGATGGTGATGCGCCGGAGAGCCAGGCTGAGGAGATGGTCGTAGGCCCTCCTCATGAGCTGCCGGCGGGTTACCGATTCATCTGCCGACGGATCGAAGAAACGGTGGGCTTCGAAGGAGACCGTCGTCTGGGGGACATCACGGATAATGATATCTCCCGAGAGTTCCGACCCGAGTATCACCTTCTCCTGCTTCTCCATGGCCAGAAGCGCAACGACCCGGGCCGAGCCACTGCCCGGCTCTTGCAGGAACTGGGCAAGGCTGCGGTCACCGGCAAAGACCTTTTTCATCTCCATGGCGGAGATGAAAAAAGCCTTGAGCCGCGGGTCTTCGCTATAGCTCCCGGGGCTCAGGTTGACAGGGGGAGGCAAGCCGTCCACCATGGCAACCACGTGGTCGATGGCCTGCACTACCGCCGGCCGCAGCTTCCGCTTGTACCCGGAAACAGCCCGCAGGCAGGGATCAGTGCCATCAACAGCCCTCTCAATGGCCTCCGTGACAAGCTTTTCTGGATAGCTTCCCCGCGAAGCGCCACCGAATATCGACTTCAAAAGACTCAGCATCCTCTACCTCCTCGCCCGATACAATGAAGTCGCGCTTGCGCCTGTAACAGCAGATTCAGTCATTGTTTACGTTAGTCGTCGCCGGTGCCGTCTCACCGCAACCATTGTCCCACGAGGCCCAGTCCGTGAGCAGGGTGTAGAAGACTCCCAGAACGGTGGCCCCGATGAACAGGCCGAGGATCCCGCCGGTCGCGATCCCGCCGAGAACCCCGAGGAAGACGATGATGAACGGCAGGTTCGCCCCTCGGCTGATCACAGCCGGCCGGATATAGCCATCGATGTTGCCGACGAACAGCCCCCAGACGATCATGAAAATCCCCCAGCCGGTCTGACCGGTATAGAAGAGCCAGCCGGCCACGGGAAAGAGAATGATGTTGGTGAGGCCGACGGGAATGAGGGCGACGGCCCCCACAGCGATCCCGAGAAAGAGCCAGCCGGGAACGCCGGCAAGCCAGAACCCGAACGTCGCCAACAAGCCTTGCACGAAGGCGGCCCCCAGGATGCCGTAGACCACGGAACTCATGGTGGCGCCTGCCAGGTTGAGAAGGCGGCGACCCTTTTCGTCGCCGATCCGGTATGCCATCCTGTCCAGGACCGTGGCGATGCTGCGCCCCTCCTTGAGAAAAAAGAAGAGGATGAACATGCTCAGGAACATCATCCCGATGGTCAGGCCGATACTTGCCCCGGCGCTGAAGAGCATGCCTCCGACGCTTTTCATGTAGGGGCCGAGGTTCTCCAGAAGAGTCGGGGTAGTGGCAGAAAACGCGCTCCACTTCTCCGACAGGAATTTGCCGGCCAGCGGGATTTTTGTCGCCCAGGACGGCAGGGGCGGAAGGCCGTTACTCAGCAGTTGCCGGACCAGGTCCGACGCCAGCGCCGACTGCTCCGCAAGCTTCACCCCGACGAAGGCGATCGGGACAAGGAACACGAGAATGAACAGGATGGTGATTATCCCCGCAGCTGCGCCGCTCCGCCCCCCGAGCTTCTTTTCGAGCAGGGTGAAGAGCGGCCAGCTCGACACGGCGAAGATGACGGCCCAGAGCGCTGCGGGAATAAAAGGACGCACCACCAGGAAGCTCCCGAGTGTCATCAGCGTAACGGCCGCAAGGGCTGCCATATTTTCAATCCGCGTTCTTCTTTCCACTCCGCCTCCTTGGCCTGGTACGCACCCGCCTCCCCGTCAGAAGACGTCGGGGATATACTTGAACGGGTAATCGGGGGACTTGTATGCCCCTTCCTTCTGCCGCTTCGGCAGCTCCACCTTTTCGCGGGGCGCTTCCTTGTAGGGCACCCTGCTGAGGAGGTGGGTGATGATGTTCAGTCGCGCCTTTTTCTTGTCGTCGGATTTCGCCACGAACCACGGCGCCCAGGCCGTGTCGGACGCAGCGAACATCTCGTCCCGCGCCCGGGAATAATCGAACCACCGGCTGTACGACTTGAGGTCCATGGGTGAGAGCTTCCAGATCTTCCTCCCGTCATCGATGCGCCCCTCCAGGCGGCGGGTCTGCTCTTCCGGGCTTACCTCCAGCCAGTACTTCAATAAAATGATACCAGATTCCACCATCAATTTCTCGAAGTGGGGCACTACTTCCAGAAAACGCTTTGCCTGTTCCTCGGTACAGAAGCCCATCACCCGCTCCACCCCGGCGCGGTTGTACCAGCTCCGGTCGAATATGACCACTTCGCCGGACGCAGGCAGGTGGGAGATATAACGCTGGGCATACATCTGGCTTTTTTCCCGCTCCGTGGGCGCCGGGAGCGCCACGACGCGGAAAACCCTCGGACTCACCCGCTCGGTGATCGCCTTGATCACCCCCCCCTTGCCGGCGCCGTCGCGTCCCTCGAAGACTATGCAGACCTTGAGCCCCTTGTACTTGACCCACTCCTGGAGCTTCACCAGTTCCACGTGGAGTTTTTCAAGTTTCTTCTCGTACTCCTTGTTTTTCAGTTTTCCGGCAGGCTGTTCCTGGACAACTTCAGTGTTTTTTTTCTCTTTGTTCTTTTTCTTTGCCATTGGCCACTCCTTTCTTTAATGCACACGGGACTCACGACGTCGTATCTCCCGCTGTCTGCCTCTGAAACCGCTCCACCGCCTGTTCGAGGTTGAAGAACATCCGTTCGCGCCCCAGCCGTTCCCACAACGGCGAGCGCTGCATGACCGTCACCACGTCCGGATTCATCGATACCAGCCAGAGTATGGTCCCTGCCTCACGTAGCCTTTCCTCCCCCTCCGCCATCATTTTGAGCGCAGTGTATTCCAGAAGGGGTACTGCGCTCAAATCCAGAACCAGCACCTTCGGGGTGAACTCGGCGAGAAGTTCCTGCATCCTGTGTCCCAGCCGATGAGCATTGGCAAAGTGAATGGAACCATGGGTCCGCAACAGTAAAAGGCCGGGGAACGTCTCGTCTTCCGGATGCTCCGGCGTAAGGGGCCGGAACACGTTGGTGCCGGGTTTTCGTCCTAGGACAAGGAGCGGATGCAAATTGTCGTGGACGATGAGAGCCACCATTGAAGTCAGCACCGCCACAAGAAGTCCCTTCAGGGTGCCGAGCACCATCACCCCAGCGGCTGCAATGAGGGCCCAGCGAAACTCCATGGTCCTGATATTCTTGATGGCGCGAAATTCCGCCGGCTTCACCAAACCGAGAGTGGCGACAACGACAACAGCAGCCAGGGTCGCATTGGGCATCAGCCCGAAGAGGTGTGCCATGAAGAGGAGCGTAGCCACGACAACCGCGGCCGCCACCAGTCCAGATATCTGAGTGCGGGCTCCCGACTCTTTATTTACAGCTGTCTGAGATGTTCCTCCTCCCCCCGGCATGATGTGGAAAAAACCGCCGGCGAGGTTCGCCATCCCCGTAGCCACCAGTTCACGGTTGGCGTCGGGGAGCTTGTCTCCCTTATGGACGAAGGCGCGCCCCGCGGCTGCCGTCTCTACGAAACTCATCAGGGCGATACCCAGGGCCGGGGGCCAGAGCTGCTCAACCAGCGAGAGCTTGGGGAGCGTAAAGGACGGCAGCCCGCCCTGGACGGTTCCCACCAGCGAGATCCCCGCCTTGTCTAGCTTGGTCAAAGCAACAAGGGCGATTCCGATTGCCACGGCAACGAGCGATCCCGGCACTTTCGGCGCAAACTGCTTGAGGCCCAGCAGAATAGCCAGCATCGCCGCCGCAAGCAAAAGGGTCGGCACAGACGTTTCCGGCAGGTGCATCACAATCGAAAAAATGTCGCGGAAAAAACCGGCCTTGGTAATTTGCACCCCCAGAAGCTTGGGTAGCTGACCAAGGATGATAACCAGGCCGATTCCCGCCTTGAAGCCGGTCAGCACCGGGGCGGATATCAGGTTGGCAACCACACCGAGGCGAAGTAGGCCCGCCAGCATCAGGAATACTCCCACCAGGAGCGACAGGGTGGCTGTCGCTGTCATCAGCGCGGCGGGATCACCTCCGGGGACCACCTCACCGAGAATGCCTGCCGTCAGGATGGCTATCGTGGAAGTCGTCGTCACGCTCAGGAGACGGGAAGTGCCCATCACGGCATACACCACCAGCATCACGAGCGACGTATAGAGTCCCGCTACCAGAGGAAGTCCGGCAATCGCGGCATAGGCCATTGCCTGGGGAATGACCACCGCCGATGTCGTGAGACCTGCCACCAGGTCGAAACGGAGCCACTCCTTCGGGTATGACCTCAACCAGTCCAGGATGGGGATACAGTTCTTCCGTTTTTCCATCGGTTCAGTATTCCTTTCCAGGGCGAATGACAGGGGGGTACCGGTCATTCCACTGTGGGAACTCAGCTATTCCTGGACGTGAATCCCTTGAGCTTCCGTTTCTTCAGGCGCGAGGCCTCTCTCTGGCGCTTGCCCGCCAGCTCGATGAGAAGCTGATGACAACTCTTCGCGTCGGTTTCTCCGGAGGGCATTTGCTGAACGTAGCTGCCGTCAGGTCGCATCTCCCAGGCACTGCGCCGATCAGCAAGCTGGATGTCGAGAAACTGCCGGAGTTCCCGTTGCAACTTCTGGTCATCCACCGGCACCACGACCTCCACCCTGCTCTCCAGGTTGCGTTGCATGGCGTCTGCCGAGCCGATGAAATATTCTTCCCTGCCGCCGTTGCGGAAGTAATAGATGCGCGAATGCTCCAGGAACCTCCCGACGATGCTGACGATCCTGAGATTTTCCGACACTCCCGGCACTCCCGGACGGATGAGGCAGCTGTCCCGGACGATGAGGTCGACTTTCACGCCCGCCTGCGAAGCCCGGTACAGGGCGCGGGCGATATCCACATCGTCGAGGGCATTCACCTTGAACTGGATAAGGCCCGGCTCCTTCTCACCGTGAAGAGCGATTTCATGGTCGATTTTGGCGAGCAGCGCCTTCTTGAGGAGTTTGGGCGCCGGCAGGAGTTTCCGGTAGTTCCGCTTGGGGGTATACCCGGTTGTGAGGTAGTTGAAGAGCTCGGTCACATCCTGACCGATGCCGTCGTCGCAGGTGAAGAGGCCCAGATCGCTGTATAACCGAGCAGTAACGGGATGGTAGTTGCCGGTGCCGATGTGGACATAGCGCCGCAGGGCATTGTAGTCCTGCCGGATCACCATGATCACCTTGCAGTGGGTCTTGAGCCCCACCACTCCGTAAGTGACATGGATTCCCGCCTCCTCCATCCGTTCCGCAAGGCGGATATTTGCCGCCTCGTCGAAGCGGGCCTTCAGTTCCACAACGACCGCCACCTGCTTGCCGTTCTCAGCGGCATTGATGAGGAAATCTACGATGCGGCTGTCGATGGCCGTCCGGTAGAGGGTCATCTTGATGGCGCGCACCTTGGGGTCATCCGCCGCCTCCTGGAGGAACCGTTCCACTGATGTGGCGAATGATTCATAGGGATGCTGCAGAAGGATTGCCCCGGCATCGCGGATAATGTGAAAGATGCTTCTGGGACTCAGGAACTGGTGGTGATCCGTGGGGTGGTGAGGCGGATCCTTGAGGTGGGGGTAGTCCAGGGAGACGATCTCCATGAGATCGCGCATTGCCATCATCCCGGCTACCTCGAAGACGTCGGCAACTTCATCCAGATCCAACTCCGCGGCAAGACGGCCCCGGTGCAATGGCTGCATCCGGGTCATCACCTCCAGGCGGACGATGGGAGCGAATTTCCGTACCCGCAGTTCCGATTCGATCAGAGCCATGAGGTCGTCGGCCTGATCCTCGTTCTGCTCCGTGTTGGCATTGCGGGTGCCCCGGAAAAACTCGCTGGAGTCTATTACCATCCCCGGGAAAAGCATATCCAGGTTATGGCAGATCACCTGCTCTAGGGGGATAAAAGTGTCATGACTCCCGACCCTGAGAAATCGGGGAATCCCCGCCCCCACCGGCACCTTGACCCGGGCCATCGACGTTTCCTGGTCCTTCCGGTAGCGCAGCGTAACCAGGATGTTGAGGGAAAGGTTGGAGATGAAAGGAAAGGGATGCGCGGGGTCCACTACTTGGGGAGTGATGAGGGGAAAGATATTCCGGTAATAATAATCGCGGACCTGCTTCCGTTCCCTGGTTGTGAGGTCCCTATACGACACGATGCTGATCCCTTCTGCAGCCAGGAGCTTCAAGAGCAGAGGCACCAGCTTTTCCTTGCGCCCTTCCAGTTCGCGCACCACGGCGTAACAGTCGACGATCTGCTGCTTGGGTGTTCGGCCGTCCACCGTCTGGGAGCGGAATCCCGCACCCACCTGCTGCTTGAGGCCGCCGATCCGCTTCATGAAGAATTCATCGAGATTGGAGCTGACGATGGCGACGAACTTGCACCGCTCCAGCAGCGGTGTCCGCTCATCTTCGGCCTCGTGGAGCACCCGTCGGTTGAATTCCAGCCAGGTAAGTTCCCTGTTGAGATAGAGAGACGATCCGGTGAGGTCCGGTGCTGGCTGCCCCCCTCCCTCTTCAGACTGCCCCGAACCGGGAATTCCCTGGCGGTCAACGGCCACCGTCGGCTTCGGCAATGACTTCGACTGACGCGCTTCCCGACGTCCGCCATGGCGAACATCGGGAAGGGGTTCGGCGACCGGCGGTCCCGTCGGATTGGCCGGCTTCTCGGCGGTGGCAGTCAATTTGGCGCCGGAGTCCTTGCCGCCAGCGGGTGCAGCTCCATCAGACCGGTCACCGCTTCCTTTCGCAGCATCTGCCCTGTCACTCATGGATTGTTCCTGTGTCCTCGGATCACTTCGTTCCTGTAGCCTGCTGTCGCCGCTCCTGTTTATGCGTGCACCGTGCCGGCAGCATCCCTCTGGCCATAAGCCCTCAGTACGGAAATGGGTCCCGTGAAAAAGGCATCTTTCCCGAACAGCTCGGTGAGTCCTGACCGATCGAATTCCGTCATGACATCGTCCACGACTTCGCAAAAGACCATTTTGGCTCCCTGCTTCCCGACTATGTCGTGGAGCTTGCGGAGCGCTTCGGCTGCCGTGAAGTCCACGTCGTCGACTGCGGCCATGTCGATGCAGAACCAGGACAAGGGTGGTTCCCCTCTGCTGACAAGATCGGCAATTTCCGTAGTCAGCACCTGGGTGTTGGCATAATACATGCTATGCATGAACCGGTAGATCATGAGACCGGGCAAGGTCTGCTGCGCCGTGGCGAGCTCTTGCGTCCGCCATCCTTGGTTCTGGTCGAAAACCAGTAGCTTGTTGCTGACCAGGTAACCGTGTCGGGTATGAACCACCAGTGACAGAACGATGGCCAGAAGTATGCTCTGCTCGACGCCCACGAAAACCACCACGGCGGCGGTGATCAGCGCCACCCAGAATTCATAGGGTCGCTCCAGGTAAATCCTCTTCATTCCCTCAGTGTCGACCAGTTCCACCCCGATAAGG
>Ga0335085_10001656_pt1 | contig 45639 bp, 36 predicted proteins | sample Lox_Sample_45_FD_206712 | JGI IMG/M metagenome (GOLD analysis project Ga0335085, IMG submission 206712) | Soil microbial communities from Loxahatchee National Wildlife Refuge, Florida, United States - Lox_Sample_4.5 | ecosystem: Environmental > Terrestrial > Soil > Wetlands | place: USA...
TGTTCCCCTGCGTCTCCACGAATGCGGCGCCGATTTCGCCGTGTGGTGCAGTTATAAATATCTGAACGGTGGACCGGGTTGTGTCGCAGGATGTTTCGTTCATGAGCGACACTCCCGCTCGTTGGACTTGCCCCGCTTTGCCGGATGGTGGGGGCACGACGAGCACACTCGCTTTCATATGGGCCCTGACTTCAGGCCGATGCTAGGTGCAGAGGGCTGGCAACTGAGCAATCCGCCGATTCTGGCCCTCGCCCCGTTGCGCGCTTCGATGGAGATTTTTTCCGAGGCGGGAATGGAACGCCTGCGCGCCAAGAGCTTGTCACTCACGTCTTATATGGAATTTCTGCTGCGCGCCATTGACTCCCCGAAGTTCTCCATCATCACCCCTCCCCAGGAACAGAGGAGAGGAGCGCAATTATCCATTCAGATCCATAACCGTGGACGAGAACTCTGTGATCGCCTGACCGCTAGAGGCGTGATTGGAGATTGGCGGGAGCCCAATGTCTACCGGGTGGCGCCAGTCCCACTCTATAACTCATATTCAGACGTTTACCGTTTCGTGCATCTGTTCCAGGAAGCTCTTCAATGATCAGAGGCCCCTTAGAACGCCGAAGACAAGCGCTTGACCTCACCGAGGGTGGTTCAATACATTGAGGTGCCGGCTTGCGGCCACCTGAGGCATGACTCTTAATGAAGAATCCATCGCGGAAGACGGGCCTTCGTCAGAAGGCGCAATTGATGTCTGCATCTGAGATTGAACGCACGCTGGTAAGGCTTGCGTACGAAATTGTGGAGAAGAATGGCGGGGTTGACGCCTTGGGCCTGGTTGGAATTCGACGCCGCGGTGTTCCCATCGCTGAACGCCTGGGTAAAATCATTACTCGCATCGAAAACGCCAAGGTTCCCGTCGGGACCCTGGACATCACGTTTTATCGAGATGATTTATCGACTCTGGGCCCCAAGCCGGTTGTGCAGCAGAAAGAAATTGGTTTTGAAATTGAAGACAAAAGCATCGTCTTGGTAGACGACGTTCTTTTTACAGGCCGTACGACCCGGGCTGCTTTGGATGCCTTATTCGAACACGGTCGGCCGCGCAAAGTCCAATTGTGTGTGCTGATTGACCGCGGTCACCGCGAGATCCCCGTGGAAGCGACATTTGTTGGCCGCTATGTGCAGACGACGCTGAATGAGGTGATCGAGGTGAAGCTTACCGAGGTTGACGACGCCGAAAAGGTCCTGCTCATGGAGAAGTGAGAGAACGGCAATCCCAAGAACAACAAAAGACGGTGGCCGTGGCCACCGTCTTTGCCTTTTGTGCAGTTACTACGCGAGTCGCGTGCAAACCGCCTTCGTCTGGGTGTAGAGGTTGAGCACGTCGTGGCCCATCTCTCGTCCCCAGCCGGACTCTTTGTAACCTCCGAATGGCATCGCCGCGTCGAAGATGTTGTAACAGTTAATCCAGACTGTGCCCGCGCGAAGTGCCTCGGCTACGCGATGCGCCTTGCTGATATCGCGTGTCCAGACCGCGGCGGCAAGTCCGTAATCGCTGTTGTTGGCCCGGGGAATGATCTCCTCAGGATCTGTGAACGGCATTGCTACGACGACCGGCCCGAAGATCTCTTCCTGCACGACCTTCATGTCTTCTTGAGTGTTGACGAGGACGGTTGGCTCGACGAAGTATCCCCGATCGGCAGCCTTGTGTCCGCCGACAACGGCCTTCGCGCCCTGTGAGAATCCGGATTCCAGATATCCGCAGACGCGATTGAGCTGCTCCTCAGAGACAAGCGGACCCATCTGCGTATCAGGCTCCAGCCCTGAACCAACTTTGATCTTCTTCGCCTGCGCCGCAATGCCCTCCACGACTTGGTCGTAAACCGCTTTCTCGACATACAGTCGGGAGCCCGCGCAACAACACTGGCCGTGATTGAAGAAGATGGCGCTTGCTGACCCAGGGATTGCCGCATCGAGATCGGCATCCTTGAAGACTACGTTCGGCGACTTTCCGCCAAGCTCCAAGGAGACCTTCTTCAAATTTCCGGCAGCAGCGTGGACGATCAATTTGCCAACCTCCGTGGATCCGGTGAAGGCTACCTTGTCGACATCGTCGTGAGCCGCAAGTGCCGCCCCGGCCGTTTCTCCATATCCGGGCACGACATTCACCACTCCTTCCGGGAAACCCGCTTCCATAATGAGTTCACCGAGACGAAGCGCGGAAAGAGGCGTCTGCTCAGCCGGCTTCAGCACCACGGTGCAGCCTGTGGCAAGTGCGGGTCCGAGCTTCCATGCGGCCATGAGCAACGGAAAGTTCCAAGGTATGATTTGGCCGACCACACCAACTGGCTCCCGCAGTGTGTAGGCGAGATACTTCGCACCCGGAGTGTACGGGACCGAAATCGGAATGGTGTTGCCTTCAATCTTTGTTGCCCATCCAGCCATGTAGCGGAACAGATCTACGGCAAGCGGAACATCTGCGGCTTTGGCAATCACGAGTGGCTTTCCGTTATCGAGGCTTTCGAGATAGCCAAACTCCTCAGTATGTTGTTCGAGCAGGTCAGCGAGTTTCCAGATCAGGCGACCGCGCTCCGACGCTGTCATCCGGCGCCATGGTCCGTTGTCGAAAGCCTGACGTGCTGCCCTCACGGCACGATCGATATCTTCTCGATCACCTTCAGCAATTTGAGCCAGTACCTCGCCGGTTGCCGGATTGTAGGTCGGGAATGTCTTGCCCGACGCGGCGTTTACCCACTGGCCATTGATCAAAATCTTCCGGGGTTTATCAATAAACTCCGCGACTTGCGGATGAATTTGCGGGGAAACTGCGATGCCCATAGGTCCTCCTTGGTCAACATGGACTTACAAGAGAGAATGAAGCCAGGCGCAATAGTCAGGAAAACTCCCGGTATGCTAGTCCGGCGCGGGGAGAAAAGCAATCCCCGAAACTACTCCCCGTAAGGAACCCAGATGTTCTTCACTTGTGTGGCATGCTCCAGGAACCACCGCCCTTCGGCGACTTTGGGATTGAACCAGTCAATAGCGCGGCCTTCGTTGGTCCAGACCTGCTTCAGGTTGCCGATCGACATAGCTTTGGCCGATGCAGCGGTTGCCTCGTCGCCGTAGCACCAGATGGCGTCGAGATCGTCATGCTCGGCCAGTGTCTTCAGAAGCTGCGACACATAGCCCGTCACGATGTTCACTGCGCCTTCAGGAACGTCGCTCGTATCGAAGAGTTGATAGAGATCGCCGGCAATCAGGGGATACTTCTCCGAGGGCACAGCCACTACCGTGTTCCCAACCGCCAACAAGGGAAGGACGAGTGAAAGAAATCCAAGCAGAGGCGCTTCTGCGGGGCATATCACGCCCACGGTTCCGATCGGTTCATTCATCGCAATTGCGATGTTCCGAAACGGAGGATTGTGTACCGCTCCATCGAACTTGTCAGCCCAAGCCGCATAGGAAAAAATTCGTTCAATGCCGAGTTCTACCTCAGAGGTAGCTTGTTCTTCTCCGACAGTGGCGGCAAGTCTCTTGACGATTTCATCGCGGCGCAACGCCAGATTCTCCCCACAGTAGTACAGAACTTGCGCGCGATTGTGGGCACTGGCTTTCGCCCAGCTTCCAGCCTTACGTGCGGCCTCTACCGCGTTTCGAATGTCCTTCCGGTTTCCGAGCGAAGCTTCCCCCAGCAGGTCTCCATCCGCCGACCGCACTTCCATGCTGTAGCCCGAGTCAGGCCGCACCTGTTTCCCACCGATGTAGAGCTTCACAGTGCGGTCAATGGCTGGCAGGGAAGATCCATCGCCGGAACCTGAATCTTCTGCGTCTCGAGGCTTGGAAGGAGAATCGGCTGCGAGCTTCGGGGCATTCTTGAACCATTTCGGTTCTATGTATTCGAGCAGTCCCTCGCGTCCGCCTTCGCGCCCAAATCCGCTTTCGCGATATCCTCCGAAGCCGCATGCGGCATCGAAGAGACTCGTACAATTGACCCAAACGACACCAGCTTTCAACTGTGCCGCAACGTGCAGAGCCACGTTGATATTCTCGCTCCAGACACACGACGCCAATCCGTACACCGTATTGTTCGCCAATTCGACGGCCTCTCTTGGTGTTCGGAACGTCATAGCGGCGAGCACCGGGCCGAAGATCTCCTGCTGGGCCACGATCGATGTGGGGTGTACATTGCTCAGAAGCGTTGGCGGATAGTAAAAGCCTCGAGATGGCAAGGCGACTTGTGGTTGCCAGCACGTCGCGCCTTCTGCCACGCCTTGCGCCACCATTCGTTCAATGCGATCCAATTGAACGCGCGCAACGATCGCTCCGATATCGATCGCTTTATCCAGCGGTGGACCAATGCGTAGTGTGCTCATGCGATCACGAATCTTGGAAATGAGCGTTTCCGCAATGCCCTCCTGCATCAGAAGGCGCGATCCGGCGCAGCAGACCTGACCCTGATTGAACCAGATTCCATCCACGAGCCCTTCCACCGCACTGTCGAGGTCTGCGTCCTCAAAGATGATGAAAGGCGATTTACCGCCAAGTTCAAGCGAAAGCCGTTTATGACTGGTCGCAGTGGCTGCGCGAATCGAACGTCCGACCTCCGTCGAACCGGTGAAGGCGATCTTGTCGACGCCGGGATGCTTCACCAAAGTCTCGCCAGTCGACCCATCGCCCGTAACGATATTGACGACTCCCGCTGGCAGTCCCGCCTCTTGACATAGTTCGGCGAAGACCAAAGCCGTTAGCGGAGTAAACTCGGCCGGTTTCAAGACCACGGTGTTGCCAGTCGCCAATGCAGGAGCAATCTTCCATGCGAGCATCAGGAGTGGAAAATTCCAGGGAATAATTTGGCCTACAACCCCGCATGGTTCGTGTTCGGGCAATTCCTGCTCAAGTATCTGCGCCCAACCGGCGTGGTAGTAGAAATGACGCGCCACCAAAGGAATGTCGATGTCGCGGCTCTCGCGAATCGGTTTGCCGTTATCCATCGTCTCGAGAACCGCAAGCAGCCGCGAATGCTTCTGAACCAGCCGCGCAAGAGCGTAGAGATAGCGAGCGCGGACATGCGGCGTTAGACTACGCCACTTGGGAGATGCTGCCCGTGCCGCACGAACCGCGGCATCAACATCAGCGGCGCTTCCTTGTGCGATGCTGGCTAATTTTTCGCCATTCGAAGGATCGAACGTATCGAAGTATTGCCCCGCGGTGGGAGCTTGCCACGAGCCATTGATGAAATGTTCGAAACGTCGGCTATGCCGCTCCAGCCACGCACCCGCTTCTTTCGGGTCTTCGGGCGCGGGACCGTACTCCATGGTTGCGAATTTTTCGGCGATGCTCATGAGTTCGGTTTGACCTTTACCTTCACCATTTACGCGATCGGATGACGATACTCAGCCGAATATCGCCCGGTTGTATAATGTTCCAGTTGCCGCTCGATGTCTCCAAGTAGACCGCTTGCGCCAAAACGAAACATCTCGGCCCGTAGCCACGAATCGCCCAACTCTTCTTTGATCAGAGCAAGCCAATCGAGCGACTGTTTTGCCGTTCGAATCCCGCCGGCCGGCTTGAAGCCAACGGCCATTCCTGTTTGTTGCGCGTACTCACGAATCGCGCGCATCATGACGAGGCTGACTGGGAGCGTGGCGTTGGTCGGTTCCTTTCCTGTGGAAGTCTTGATGAAGTCCGCGCCCGCCATCATGGCGACGAAGCTTGCCCGGGCGATGTTACGAAGAGTGACAAGATCGCCGCTGCCCAGGATCACTTTCATGTGAGCGGTACCGCAAGCTTGCTTGAATGCGGCGATCTCATCGTACAGAGCCTGCCACCTCCCGCCAAAGACATGCGCCCGCGTGATGACGACATCGATTTCGTGTGCGCCGGCGTCCACAGAACGTCGAATTTCCGCGACCCGTTCTGCAAGGGGCGAGAGGCCTGCGGGAAATCCGGTGGACACTGCGGCCACAGGAATTCCGCTTCCTTCCAAAGCGCTCAGGGCTGTTTCGATGAACGTGTGATACACGCAGACAGCGCCCACCTTCAAGTTCAGTCCTTCGATGCCCAGTTTTTCTACGAGTTCCCGCTGAATCGGTTGCCGAGCCTTCGCGCACAATCGCCGAATGCGCTCTTCGGAATCGTCGCCTGAGAGCGTAGTCAGGTCCATGCAAGAGATGGCCCGCAGAAGCCAGGCCGCCTGCCACTCCTTCTTCACGGTCCTCCTCGCAACCTGCGACTGGACGCGACGTTCTACGGCGCTGGTGTTGATGCGAACTTCCTGAATCCAATTCAGGTCGAGGGGAATTGCGGTGTTTGCGAGCAGCAGACGTCCATTTAAGGACGCGACAGGCTCGGTGGAGCGGTGATCGGGCGGGGAGATTTGATCTCCGGCGGCGCGCGCGATGTTCGAAGTATTGTGACTCCCCAACATTTGCGGATTGCTTCCCACTTGCCAGCAGCTGGGACTGGAATATGTCGCCTTGAGTTGCAATTGTACGGCAGCGACTCTTTCTTGGCGAAGGGTTTACAATGGCGCACGATTCAGCAATCGATCGTTCACCGAAGCGGTACTTTCTAACCTTATTATGCGCGGCAAAAAGACCTCATCCGTCGAAACCCGCAAGATCTTGGAGCAGGCCGCAGCCAGAGTCATGAAGAATGCTCATGCGCCCTACTCGAACTTTAAAGTCGGAGCTGCGATCATGCTCACGAATGGAAAGATTTTCAGCGGCTGCAATGTCGAGAACGCTTCCTACGGCATGACGAATTGCGCCGAGAGGACAGCAATCTTCACCGCTGTCGCAGAACTCGGTCCCAAGATCGAAATTAAAGCAGTTGCGGTCACCAACGATCATGGCATTGCTTGTTCACCATGTGGTGCCTGCAGACAAGTGATCTTTGAATTCGGACCCAACGCCATTGTGTTCTTCCGAGGGGACACCGGGCCGATGCAAGCGCATATCACTGAACTTCTTCCCGAAGGATTCCGGCTCCAGTGAGTCCGACCACATCGCCCACATCGTCGTTCCGCATGATTGATGTCATCCGCAAGAAGCGGGATGGCTTCGAATTGACACGCGACGAGATCGAAGGATTGGTCAGTGCGTACACACGAGGCGGGATCCCGGACTACCAGGTCTCCGCGTGGCTGATGGCGGTCGTACTCCGAGGCATGTCGCGGGCCGAAACCGCGGTTCTCACTGACGCAATGCTGCACTCCGGCGACGTTCTTGATCTCTCGTCGTTACCCGCCAGGAAAGTGGACAAGCATTCCACTGGTGGTGTTGGCGATAAGACTTCCCTGGTGCTCGCTCCATTGGTCGCCGCTGCCGGACTTAAGGTCCCCATGATCAGTGGCCGGGGATTGGGACATACCGGTGGCACTCTCGACAAGCTCGAAGCGATCCCCGGCTTCAACGTGAATCTTTCGGTCACTGAATTTCGCCGCCTGCTCGAAGTGTGCGGCTGTGCCATGATCGGGCAGACCGCAGAGATTGCTCCCGCGGACCGCAAACTCTATGCGCTTCGCGATGTCACGGGGACCGTCGAGAGTCCGTATCTGATTTGCGCCTCCATCATGAGCAAGAAGCTCGCGGAAGGAATCGATGCCCTCGTGCTCGACGTGAAGACTGGTTCCGGCGCGTTCATGAAGAAGCAGAGCGATGCGGAATTCCTGGCTGAGTTGATGGTGGAGACCGGCGAACAAATGGGCAAGAATGTCGTCGCGCTGATCACCGACATGGATCAACCGTTAGGAAACAAGATAGGGAATGCACTAGAAGTCGTGGAGGTCATCGAAGTTCTCCGCGGCCAGGGGCCGGAAGATCTCCGCGAATTATGCCTCCATCTCGCTGGCTGGATGCTTCATCTCGGCGGACTCTCTAAAACCGTGGCGGAAGGCAAGCAGCGCAGTACGGATATGATCGCTTCCGGTGCGGCGCTGGAAAAGTTCCGACAGATGATCGAATTGCAGAGTGGAGACGCCCGTGTGATCGACGACTCGAGTCGACTCCCCCAGGCGCGCCACACGATGCAAGCCTCAGCTTCGAGCTCTGGATATATCTCGTCGATGCAGTGTGAGCAGATCGGAACGGCTTGCGTAATTCTCGGCGGCGGTCGCGAACGCAAAGAAGATTCAGTGGACCCGGCAGTCGGAATCGTTCTGCACAAAAAAGTCGGCGATCGCGTTGCTGCTGGAGAATCTCTGGCCACGATCTACTACAATGCCGAAGCGCGTGCCGAGCGAGCCCGGCTATTGATTTCCCAGAGTTGTGCGATTGCCGAAGCCGCTCTCGCAAAGCGTCCACTGATCCACAAAGTCATCGGGAAGTCCGCGGAGAAACTCTGATGGGACGATTCACCGGAATTCTTGGGCTCCTGACCATGCTCGGCCTCGCGTACTTGTTCTCCACTAACCGCCGTGCCATTCGCATCAAGACTGTTGCGTGGGGACTGGGACTGCAGATCGTCTTTGCCATTTTCGTTCTACGGATCGAGTACGGCCGCCGCATCTTCCAGGCCGCCGGCGACGCAGCCAATCGAGTCCTGGCGTATGCGTTCGTCGGTTCAGAATTTGTTTTCGGGCCATTGGGCAAGCAGGGTTCCAGCATCGGGTTTATCTTCGCGTTTCAGGTCTTGCCCACGGTTATTTTTATCTGTGCGCTATTTGCAATTCTGTATCACTACGGCATCATGCAATTCATCATTCGCATTGCCGCCTGGGTGATGACACGCGTTATGGGCGCAAGCGGCGCCGAGTCACTGAACGTTGCGGCAAGCATTTTCATGGGACAGACCGAAGCGCCAGTGACCATCCGCCCGTTCCTGCCGGACCTTACCCGCTCGGAACTCATGACAGTGATGACCAGCGGCATGGCACACGTTTCCGGTTCAATCATGGCGGCGTATTTCGCGTTTGGTGCCGAACCGCGTCACGTGTTGAGTGCCGTCATCATGACAGCACCCGGCACAATTCTGGTTTCCAAGATGCTTGTGCCCGAAACCGAGCAGCCCAAAACCGCAGGACGCGTTGTGATGAGTGAGGAAGAGACGGAGAAAGTAAGTCACGAGAATCTACTGGGCGCCATCGCGCGCGGCACCGGCGATGGTTTGCACATGGCGCTCAATATCGGAGCCATGCTGATCGCTTTCCTTGCGCTAGTCGCTCTCCTTGACGGGATACTGGGCGGCATTCACCGCCACATCACTTGGTTCCCCACCAGCCTGGAAAATATTCTCGGCGTCCTCTTTTCTCCGATTGCATGGCTGATTGGAATTCCATGGCGCGATTGTCCCGCAATTGGGAATTTGCTGGGCACTCGAATGGTGCTGAACGAACTTGTTGCCTTTTCCATGTTAGGGCCCGAAAAGGCGGCGCTCGATCCCCGTTCTTTCACTATCGCAACTTTCGCGCTTTGCGGCTTTGCCAATCTCAGTTCCATCGGAATTCAGATCGGCGGCATTGGCGCGCTCGCTCCCAATCGAAGAGGGGACCTGGCACGACTCGGTGTTCGTGCCATGCTGGCCGGCACCATGGCCAACCTGATGTCGGCTTCCATCGCCGGGATGCTGCTATAGAATTCTCTACTCAACTTTACAGGGGGACCGACCCGTGAACCGACGCATGTTTCTGCCCGCTCTCGCAATTCTCACCGCATTTCTGGCGAGCGGCTTCGCCCAGTCACCGCGACGCGTGATCATCGATACCGATCCCGGTGTGGACGATGCAATGGCGATCCTGTTGGCCTTGAACTCGCCAGAACTCAAAGTTGAGGCGTTGACGGTTGTGCCGGGGAATGTGGAAGCGTGGCAGGGACTGGAGAACGCGCTAAAGCTGATGTCACTTGCGGGGCGCTGCGATCTGCCTGTCGCCGGAGGAGCCCAGCATCCGCTGAATCAAAAGCTCATTACCGCACAATTCTGGCACGGCAAGAACGGCCTAGCCGGAGTAGAACTGCCCGTTCCGAAATGCAAGGCGGATTCACGCTTCGGCCCGGACCTGATCATCGAACTCGTCCACAAGTATCCGCATGAGATCACTCTGATCCCGGTGGGACCGCTCACCAATATCGCGCTGGCAGTCTCCAAAGATCCGTCGATTGTTCCACTCGTTAAAGACATCGTCATCATGGGTGGATCCATCAGTGGGGGGAATGTGAACGGCGCTGCCGAAGCAAACATCTACGGCGATCCCGAAGCCGCCTCCATCGTCTTCGACGCCGGATGGATCGTCACCATGATCGGCTCGGATGTCGGTGAACGGACGCTGATAACCCGCAAGCACCTGCAGCAACTCCAATCGGCGCACGGTGCCGAGAGCGACTTTATCGCGAAGCTCGCGGATTTCTACATAACGCGCTCTGAGGCCAGTGGCTATGCGGGAGCCGCCATGTACGACCCACTCGCCGTTGCCACTGTGATCGACCCAAAGGTGGTCACGCTCAAAGACATGCACGTGGACGTGGAGACTAAAGGGGAGTTTACCCGAGGCGAAACAGTCGCGAACCGGATGGGCTCAAACGAAAAAAACGTGCTGCACGGCGACCACTACGAGATTGAAGGCGTCGTCAATCTCAAAGCGAACGCGCGGGTCTGTCTCTCCTCGGATGCAGACCGCTTCCTGCAACTCTTCATTAACCGCATCAAAGGGAAATAGTTGCCATTCGAAACGGGCTGTACGTGCACCACTATCCGTTCGAATGCGCCACCAGCAGAATCGCGAGAATATAGAAAGCGAACATGAGTCCCAGATACACTCGTGCTCGCGTTCCGGAGCCCTCAAATTCCTTCCATGCAAACAGCCCCCAAAGAGCAGCAACCATCGGAGCAGATTGACCGATCGCGTAGGACACGGCGAATGCAGTGGATTTGCCAGCAGCAAGGTTGAACACCGTCCCCAGCCCCCAAATGCCGCCGCCAAGTAAGCCGAGCAAATGGCCAGAAGGCGGTCCGCTGAAGAATCCACTAAAACTCACCGGCTCGCCGACAAGAGGTTTCTTCATGAAGTAGATATTCCACACGAAGCACGAAAGCAACGCTCCCAGCGTGAGAAATGTAGCTGCGCTGTACGGCGTAAGGGAATGTCCGCGCGTCATGGCGTAGGTCATGAACGGACTCCACAACCCCATCAGAACGCCGGATACAACGCAGACGATAATGCTCTTGCGCGACGCCCCTTTTCCCGCGCGCGGAAGGTTCCCGTACGCTTTGCCGTCCATGATGACCGCGATCAGTGCGCAAGCGACGCCGCCCATGAGCAGAAGCGCATTGCCCGTGGGCTGCAAAATGTAGTTCAGGACGACTCCCACCACCAACGCAATTCCAATTGAAACAGGAAACGCAACCGCCAGTCCCGCCATATCAATCGCCGCCACCAGCAGCAGATTCGCGAGGTTGAAGATGGCTCCTCCCACCAGCGTCGACGCAATGTTCGAGCCGTCGGCGGCATGGACGTTATTCAGGAAACTGGAGGCATCATTCCCCTTGCTTCCCATGGTGAATGCAAGGATCAGAGAGATCAAAAAGATGCCGACGGCATAATCCCAGTAAAAAAGTTCAAAGCGATAGTTCTTGACTCCCTTGAATGTATTGGCCCAGGAACCCCAGCAGATGGCGCTGGTAATCATCATCAGCAACGCGATAGTGAGAGTTGGTGGCGTGAACATTCGCGATCTCCGTTGCGATCTTCGGTTGCGATCGCCTTTGAAAGACGTGTAACTCTACTCCTCTTTTTGCCGAGTCACAAGTTCCTGCGGTCCCCTTCGGCTCTGCTATTCTTACGCCGACATTCTTAAGATGACACGCACGTTTCTGATCGACACCGACACGGCATCAGACGACGCAGTCGCGCTCATCATGGCCCTGCGCGCTCCCGACGTGCGAGTTGCAGCCGTCACCGTTGTGGCGGGGAATGTCGATCTCGAGCAGGCCACACGCAATGCTCTCTATACGGTTGAGCTTTGCCGCGCAAGCGTGCCTGTGTACCCTGGAGCTGCGAAGCCACTGTTGCGTCCTTATCAGAGTGCGACGTGGTTTCACGGGCGCGATGGATTGGGAGGTCATGACTATCCCGTGCCCCGGCAGTCCGCAGAAAAACAACCGGCCGTCGAAGTCATCCTCGAAACCATCCGGGCGAATCCTGGCATCGTTCTTGTTACCTTGGGGCCACTGACCAACATCGCGCAAGCCGTGTCCAGAGATCCATCGATCACACGCAATGTCAGCCGATGTGTGGTGATGGGCGGTGCTCCTTGCTGTGAGGGCAACGTCACGCCAGCGGCTGAGTACAACGTATGGGTTGATCCGGAAGCGGCAAGCATCGTGATGCGCGGCGGCCTTCCCGTGGAGTTGATCGGGTGGCAACTATGTCGCGGAGACGCAGTGCTGAATGCCCCTGACATTGCGCAGATTCAGGCATTTAATACTTCGCTCGCTCACTTCGCCATTGAGTGCAACAGCCATGCGCGCCATGCCTACAAGGTTCAGACAGGTGAAGACGGAATCTGCCTGCCTGATCCGGTGGCGATGTGCCTTGCCCTTGATCCAAGTGTCGGGATCGAATGGAGTGAACACTACGTCGAAGTGGAGACTGAAAGCGAACTCACGCGGGGCATGACCATTGTGGACCGGTTGAACGTTGCCGAAGATGAACGGAATCGCTCCGTGTGGCATCACGCGATTGCCGGCGGCTGGAAGACCCGCGTCTGCTGGAAGATTGATAACGCTCAGTGGAAGCAGGCATTGCACCGGGCTCTCCGTTGACATCGCTGCTCTTGGCTGCATAGACTCGCCCTTCTCTGGAAAATCGTCACAGAAAGCGAAAAGCACATGGCAAAACGGCCTCGAATCGCAGTGGTTGGCAGTGCCAACATTGACCTCACTACATTCACCAGCAGGTTCCCCAAACCGGGTGAGACGATTTTCGGTGACAAATTCGACCTTGGATTCGGCGGCAAGGGTGCGAACCAGGCCGTGGCTTCACGTCTCTGTGGTGCCGAAGTCTTTATGGTCGCAAAAGTCGGCAGCGACCTGTTTGGGCCCGCCACGATCGAGAACTTTCGGGGACTAGGCATTGATCCCACTCATGTGAAGCAAGTGGAGGGACTATCGAGCGGAGTAGCGCCGATTTTTGTTGAGCCCAATGGGCAGAATCGGATCTTTGTTGTGAAGGGTGCCAATGATGCTCTCAAGCCTGCGGACGTCGACGCCGCAGCCGACGTGCTGAAGTCCTGCGACTGCATCGTTCTCCAGTTCGAGATTCCCCTGGATACCGTCTATTACACGATTACATTTGCACGAAAGCACGGTATCCGCTGCATCCTGAATCCAGCTCCCGCGCAAGCCGTCGACATGGCGGCACTGAGGGACCTCGACTATTTCGTGCCGAACGAGAGTGAAGCAGAGACCATTACAGGCATGCCTGTTAAGAACGTTGACGACGCACAGAAGTGTGCTGAAAAGTTGGTGGCTGCGGGCATCCGTCGCGTGATCATCACCTTGGGAGCAAACGGTTCAGTTCTGGCTAGCAGCAATGGGTGCGAACATGTGCCGCCCTTCGCCGTGCCCAGCGTCGACAGTACAGGCGCCGGTGACGCCTTCATCGGCAGTTTCGCCGTGTTCCTTGGAGAGGGAATACCCGAGAAAGAAGCTGTGCGTCGAGCAAATCTCTACGCTGGACTGTCGACCACCGGTGTAGGAACGCAAAAATCATTCTACGAGCGTGCCCGATTCGAGGCAGAGTGGTCGTCCCGCTCCTGACAAAAAACGCAAGAAGTGAGTGATACTGCTCCCGCCTGTGGAAATCTGCCCTCTCACCGGAGTCGACTGCAACTGTTTATTTCAGCAGGTGCTGTAAAACTGTGAACACTGTTCCTTGGTTTCGCCCACGAAACCTCTTGACTTACCCGCGAGCGGCAATTTATAAGCCCATTCTGCGGTCGGGGAGACCTTCCAACTTCATCAACAATGGGGGAAGCGTTTTTTCCTTCTGAGGCGAACTGCCGAAAGGGGTCAAGCGCATGTCAATTAAGAAGACGCTCGTCGCGGTGTGCTGTTCTCTGGTGGGTCTGTTGAGCCCACTTCTGCACGGTCAGGCCACGGGAAGTTTTTCTGGCACGGTCTCAGACAATTCCGGAGCAGTCGTTGCCGGCGCGAAAGTTACCGTTACAGCCCAGGCAACGAACATTTCCCGTGAAGCCACCACCGACGACACCGGCCACTACCTCATCCCACTCCTCGGCGCTGCCCAATATTCCATCAAAGTCGAAGGCGCAGGATTCAAAGCCGCCGAAGCCAAAGACGTCCGCCTACAAGTCGATGAACGCCGCGAGCTCAACTTCACCCTTCAACCCGCGTCGGTCACCACCAGCGTAGAAGTGAATGCCACGGAAGTAGCTATAGAAACGACCGCCCCTACGTTAGGCCAGGTCATCACCTCTGAGCAGGTGGCGGAATTGCCTTTGAACGGCCGCAACTTCGTCCAACTGGCGACCCTCACCCCCGGCACGACTCAGGAAACGAATCCGAATAGCTTCTTCACCCAAGGTGCCAGCAGCGAAGTAGCAGCCCGCGGCATCTACTCACTTTCCGTTGGAGGCTCCCGCGCGCAGAGTACGGACTGGCTTTTCGATGGAGTAGACAATAACGAACTGACGGGGGGCGGTCTGGGCGTCGTCCCTTCGATTGACGCCATCCAGGAATTCAAGGTCCTCACGTATAACTATTCGGCCGAGTTTGGTACTCGCGCCGGTCCAACGGTTCTGATCACTAGCAAATCCGGAACCAACCGGCTCCACGGTACGTTATTCGAGTTCTTCCGTAACACCAGTCTCGACGCGCGCAGCTATTTCGCTTCCAGCCGCGAGCAGTTCAATCTGAATCAGTTTGGTGGTGCTCTGGGCGGAGCGATCAAGAAAGACAAGACTTTCTTCTTCGTCGATTATCAGGGGAAACACCAGCGCCACGGAATTCCCTTCATTGGCTTGGTTCCAACCCCCGCTATGTTGACGGGCGACTACACCCTAGATCCCTTGGGATTGGCCCGCCCGGGGACGTTTGATAACACCCCTAATGATAACGGTTATCGTGACATTAACAGCCCTTACACCTTCGGGCCTTTCCAATGCGATTCGCCGGATGTTGCTACACAGCAACCATTGGCTCCCCTTTCTGGCGGAGATCAACCAGCAGGTTTCCCATGCAACAAAATTCCTGCAGCTATGTTCGATCCATCCGTCAATCCGAACGTGGACCCAAGCGGTCTGGCTATGATGAACTTGTATCCACAGCCGAACTCCGTCAACACAGGAACCGGTACGAATTACGCAAATGTTCCGGTGAGAAGGCTGGACCAGAACGAGTTTGACGTCAGGATCGACCACACATTCTCGGCCAAAGACACTCTTTTTGGTCGGTTTAGCTACGATCAGGCTGCATCCTTCGTACCCGGGGGCTCGCCGGGCTTCGCTGAGGCGAATGCCTTTGGAAGTACACAAAACATCACCAATCACGGGCGCAATCTTGCGCTCTCAGAGACCCACATCTTCTCGAGCCGCAACATCAATCAGTTCACCTTCGGCTACAACAGAATCTTCAATCACATCCTGTCCTTCGGCAATGGGACATGCGAAGCCGCGAACATTGGCATTCTCGGAGCGAACCTGAATAGCAAGTGTCCGAACGCTCCCCCCGATGTCGTAACCCAATCGACCAAGGACTGTGTGAGCTGCGGCCTGTCATCCACGCTCATGAACAATTATTGGGCATTAGGGGATCGGGGATTCGCGCCCTTCCAGGGCGGAACAAATGTGTTCCAGATCTCGGATTCATTCGACATGATTCGCGGCAAACACGACTTCAAAATCGGTGGCGGGTACCGCGCCCAGCAGATGAACGTAGAGACGAATGCCTTCCAGGATGGTTTCTACATCAACTTCGGGCTGACCGGCGACGCCACCGCAGACCTGCTGCTCGGACAATTGGGTGGCGGAATTCATGACCAGACTTTCTTTGGCGCGACCACAGGCCGTCGCTGGAAGTTGTACCGCCCCTTCGCGGAAGACACGTGGCGTGTCCGCCCCGATTTGACCTTGACCCTGGGTGTTGCCTACGCCTTGGTCACACCGATCACCGAGGCACAGAATCGACAGGCCAACTTCGATTTCGATAGCGGTAAGTTCTTTGTTGCGGGCAATGCAGATTTCGGCGACTGCACAATTTGTGTCCGTTCCGATGGCCGGGTCGGCATTCAAATGGACAAGGGAGCCATAGAACCGCGCATTGGTATTTCCTGGAAACCGTTTGGATCGCAAAAAATGGCGGTCCGCGCTGGATATGCAATCTTCCACGATTCCTCATGGAATCAAGGAGGCCAAGGCCTCTGGGAGAATCCTCCGTATTTCGCCGAGTCCGACAATTTCTTCGGACCTTGTCCATTTAACAACTCGGGACAGGCGCAGCCTCTCAATTGCGGAAATCGCTATCTTTTTCTGCAACAGGATGAAGAGGGAAATCTAGTTCCCATAACGACGCCACCAAGCCCGCAGTCGTTTCCAGGCACTCTGCAATCGCAAAATCTGGATTTCAAGCAGGGACGCGTCCAGCAATTCAACGCAAATCTCGAGTATCAGTTACCCGGAAACATCTTGCTGACATCCGGCTATGCGGGATCGCGCAGTTCTCACATCCTCATGGATGGAGTAAACCTGAACGTTGGATCGCCCTCGGCATGCGGCGAGGTATCGGGATACACATTGGGCTGTGCTCCTGATGGGTCGGCCTTTGGTCCAAAATGGGGAGCCCCCACATTCTTGTTTCCATTGACAATCGCCAACAACAACGACGTTGGCCAGGCAACATACAATTCTTTTCAGGTGAAGGCAGAGACGAAGAGTGCTCGGCATGGGCTCTACGCGCTGATCGGCTACACGTATGCCCACACGTATGACTCGGGATTGCCGGACGGACTCGGCTCATTCCCCGGCGCCACGTACTGGCCGCTTCCCGGTACTCATAACGCTGACTGGAGTCGCTCGCAACTCAACCTTGACCATCAGTTCACGGCCAGCGTGACCTACCAGTTGCCCTTCGGCAAAGGAAAGAAGTTCGGCAGCGACTGGAACGGAGTGACCAATGCCATTTTCGGGAACTGGGAGGTCGATGTAATTCAACGCGTGACCTCCGGCTTCCCGCTATTCGTGGTTGACAGTAATAATGCCTCGGGCGTGGCCTTCTCTTGGAACGGAAACAATCTGAACCGTCCGGACATAGTCGGCGATCCCAACAAAGCGGGTCCAGTTGCTGGAAATCCAGATTGTGATGCGCCGTCGCAGATTCACACTCTGGAGAACTGGTTCAACCCGTGCGCCTTCAAAAGCCTGGCTCCAACCCTAACGGACCCGGGAAAACCAGGCGAGCTCGGCAACTCTCCCCGTTCGCCTCTCTCCGGCCCGCATTTCGTCAACACCGATCTATCGTTGATCAAACAATTCCTGCTTCCGTGGGAAGGTACGAGGCTCGACTTCCGAGCGGAGTTCTTTAACGCATGGAACCATGCTCAGTTCTATCTTCAGGGCGGTTCCAGCGGCATGCAGGATATCAACGCGTTCAGCAGCTTCGGCGTGGTCAATGGTACGGTCAACAATCCGCGCGTGGTGCAATTCGGCTTGAAACTGTATTTCTAAACCTTGGCAGCTCCTCAGCTGGCTGTGTTTCAGCTGGGGAGCTGCGATGCAGTCTACCTTCTGTGGTCACTCCTTCTGAACGATACTCCGCCTGGCCAGATATATAATCTTGCTGCTTCAATGGGCGTCCCACGCATTGATTTTCGCGTTCTGCTGCTTGTGCTAGTTCCCGTGCTTCTCGGCGGGCCTAAGAGCGCCGCTCAAAACGAACCTTCGCAGCCCGCGACCACGGCTGAAGCTCATCTAGGCAAGGGCTACGAAGCGCTAAAACAAGATCAATACCAAGTGGCCGCTACCGAGTTCCAGGCAGCCCTGGCTGCGGACCCAAGTCTTGGCGAGCGCGCCAGGTTCCCATTGGCCGTTGCATTTTTCGAGATGCACAAAGCAGCAGATGCCCGCCGCGAGTTAGAGTCCTTGCGGCAAGACCTGGGAGATCATCCGAACATCCTCTATTACCTCGGACGATTGGATTTCGAAACCAACGACTTTCCCAGCGCCATTCAGAACTTGAGCAAGGCCGCAGCGAAACCACCCTTTCCCGACACCGCCTATTACCTCGGATTCGCGTATCTAAAACAGCACGATCTCCCAAATGCAGAAAAATGGCTGAAAGCGGCCCAAGAGCTCATGCCCCACGATTCTCGCGTCGAGTTCCAATTGGCGAAGGTATACCGCGAGCAGGGCCGCACTGAGGAGGCCAACAAAGCTCTCGCGCATTCGGAGGAGCAGCGGCACCGGGATGAAAACGATGTTCGCCTCAAGCAGGAGTGCGCGCAAAAACTGGATCAGGGTCTTCGAGACGAAGCCCGCGCGATCTGCGAGCAGCTCTACGATCCTAATAACGCGGACAGATTGACAAGTCTGGGAACCATGTATGGACAGCACGGCGACCTCGACTCTGCCCTCAAGTGTTTTCAGCGGGCCGCCGAGTTGGCGCCCCAGTCTCCGCAGATGCAATACAATCTTGCGCTGACTTACTATCAGCGAAATGACTTTGAGAAAGCCCGTGCGCCACTGGAACAGGCTTTGAAGCGATGGTCCGATCTATTTCCCCTGAATGCGTTATACGGCGCCGTACTGGTGAAGCTCGGCGAAGATGCTGCAGCGTATCAGGCTCTTCAGCGTGCGCATAAACTCAATCCGCAGGACTCGGGAACGTCAGACCTGCTCTACATGACGGCTCTGCAGCGAGCGCGGCACAGTCAGGAGAGCAAAGAATATTCCCAATCGCTGAACTACCTGCAGGAAGCGGCGAAGTTGCGGCCGCAAGAAGCGGAGCCCCACGAGCGCATGGCTGAGATCTACTCCCGCATGGCTCGACCCGCGCAGGCGAATGCCGAGCAGGCCGAGGCCAAACGTTTGAGCAAGAGTCCCCAGAATTAGTGAGCTTTAGAGCAAGAAACAGCATCGTCAAGTCTCTGCGAAATTTATGCCAACGTCCCGGGGGAGATTAATCTGATGTCCAAATTAAAATTCGCCTTTGTTCTGTTTTTGTGCCTCTCGTCCACGATATCCTTCGCTGCAGCCCGCCGCAAAGTCATCATCAACGAAGACTGCTCCGGCCCCGGCGGCAGCAACATGCAAACGCTCGTCACACTGATCCAGTCGCCACAGGTCGAGGTCCTCGGCATCACCGTCGTCAGCGGAGATCAATGGCGCGACGAAGAAGTCGCCCACACTCTCCGCCTCCTGGAAATCATCGGACGCACCGACATCCCCGTTGTTCCCGGAGCGGCATTCCCGCTCGTCCGCACGCGTGAGGAATCCAAGCTGTGGGAAGAGCGTTACGGCAAAGTCGCCTACGCCGGTGCATGGGACGATCGTTGGTGGCATGAATCGTCCGTTGTGCCCAAGCTTGCAGAGGGCACTCCGACCACTAAGCCCGCCGACGAAGACGCGCCGCACTTTCTTATCCGCATGGTGCGCAAGTATCCGCACGACGTCACCATCTACGAGGGCGGACCAATGACCAATCTCGCGCTGGCCATCTCGATCGATCCGAAGCTTCCCGAACTCGCCGAGCAGCTCGTCTTCATGGGCGGAAGTATCAGCCCACCCAGCGACAATCCCGAATTCCTCAACAACCCGCGCCACGAATTCAATTTCTGGTTCGATCCGGAAGCGGCCGCTATCGTCCTCCGCGCCCCATGGAAGAAAATCGTCTGCACGCCCACTGACATCTCCGTCAAAACGCACATGACCGCTGCTCTCGTAAAGCAGATTGAAGCAGCCGGTACGCCCCTATCCCGCTACCTCTCTCAGTTCGCCATGCTGACCCCGGGCGCTGACATCATGTGGGACGAACTAGCCGCCGCAGCCTGGATCGATCCCTCCATCATCACAAAAAAAGAGGTCCGCTTCATGAGTGTCGACATCGATCACGCCGCCGGATACGGAAACACGCTCACCTGGGCCACCAACGATAAATCGCATCCTGCCGTCCAGTCCGTTGAAATTCAATTCGATCTCGATGTCGACAAGTTCTACCGCATGTTCGTCGGCCTGATGACCGCTCCCATTCCGCCGCACTGATGCCGCCTCTTGGGTGGCACCGAACCTCCGAACGGCATACAATACAAGCTTGCACACGTTTCCACGCCCCAATATGTCTCCCATTCCAGACGATTTGACCACAGCAAAAGATGACATGGTTGCCTTCATCGAAGGCCACGGAATGCGCCGCTTCCACGGCTTCGTCGACTATGAAGAAGTGCAGTGTGTTATGTGGGAAATGGGCGACAATCCCGACGGCTGGAAGGACTTTGTGGAACTCGCCAAAGCTGCAGGTGCTGCCTTCCTCACCATGCACTCCTGGATTCTCGAACGCACAGAACTCGATGAGATGGTGCAGCGCTTGACCAACTCGGAGTTCACCGACAGCGATGATGTGGAAGACGCCCGCTGGCTCCGCGCCCACGTCGGCAAAGTCGGATACCTGCAGCTCGGCTGGGCCTATCAGGGATCGATGTTTCTCTGCGAGGTCAGCACCGACTGGTATGACCGCTATCAGCACCTGCTCGAAGTCTCCGATGAGTTCGGCGGACTCACCATGGACGAGCCCGATCAGGACGACGAGAACTAGCACAAGTCACGTAGGAATAGCCGCCTCGGCTGCCCTGGTTTTTGACATCCCTTAACAGATGAGTCATTGGAGTAAACTGCTGCGTTGCCCATGCAGTGGAATCAAAAGCTATCGGATCGCTCAGCGGTCGAAGGCCTGATCACAGCACTCCGCGCCGATCCTGCTTTCCGTGGACATCCCGCCGCACGTTCCGCATCCATTCTCGCGCCGCTTCTAGTCCGTCGCGGAATTGTTAATGCGAAAGCAGCCCACAAATTTCTCGCTCCCTCCCTCTCCCATCTTCACCTGCCCGAGCAGATGACAGGCCTGCGCGCTGCCGTCGACCGCATCGACGCCGCCATCGAACGCAAAGAACCAATGCTGATCTATGGCGACTACGATGTCGATGGCACGATGGCGGTCATCATCCTCAAGACAGCCATCGAACTCTGTGGAGGCACCGCCGACTTCCACGTGCCGCACCGCATTCGCGAAGGCTACGACATGCGCGATGACGTGATCGAGCGTGCGGCCGCCGCCGGAATTCGCCTGATCATCAGCGTCGATATGGGGATTCGCGCCTTCGGTCCCGCCGAAACCGCGCAGCGATTGGGCGTCGATCTCATTGTGACCGATCACCATCTGCCCGGGCACGACGGCGTTCCCAAGGCTCTCGCGGTCATTAATCCAAATCAGGACGGATGTAGCTACCCCTACAAGCAGCTCTGCGGAGCAGGAGTAGCGTTCAAACTCGCTCAGGGACTGATGCAAAGGCGCCTCGAAGGAAGAGATCAGAACAGACTGTTGCTTTCGTTCATGAAAGTGGCTGCCATTGCGACCATTGCCGACGCTGTTCCGCTGACAGGAGAAAACCGGGTCTTCGCCTCCCTGGGACTCGATGCTCTGCGGCGCACCGTGAATCCGGGCCTCAAGGCCCTTCTCGAAGCAGCACAGATTTCGGCGAACCGGCCCCCCACGTCAGGCGAAGTTGGCTTCCGCATCGCGCCGCGTATCAACGCCGCAGGACGCATGGATGTTGCCCGCGACGTCATTGAACTTTTCAGCGTCAAAGATCCGGTCCGCGCAAGGGAACTCGCCGCAAAGCTAGACCAACTCAACACCGACCGCCAGGAGGAGGAGCGCAGAATCCTCAAGTCTGTGGAGGATCGATTCGCCACCGACTCCGCTCTCTGCGATGCCTACTGCATCGTCGTCGACGGAGACGGATGGCATCGTGGCGTAATCGGCATCACGGCCACGCGGATCGTCGAGCGCTACAACCGCCCAACACTTGTCATCTCGCGCGAGGGGGACGAGGCGTTCGGTTCAGGTCGCTCCATCCGCGCCTTCCATCTGCTCGAAGCGCTTGAATCGTGCAGCGGACTATTCTCTCGCTTCGGCGGCCACGCCCACGCCTGCGGCTTTGCCATGCCTGCGGTGAATGTGGAAGAGTTGCGAATCAAACTGGATCAGTTCGCCCGCGAGCGCCTCACGCTTGCGGACTTCGACCCGATCCTGGAAATTGATGCAGAACTCAGCTTGGCCGATGTGACGCCTGAGTTGCTTCAAGCGTTACAACTCCTGGAGCCGTATGGAATGTCGAATCCCGAGCCAGTGTTCTCATCCCGCGGAGTGCAGTTGACCGTGCCTCCCCGGATTCTCAAAGACAAGCACATCAAGCTGAAGCTCAAGGCGGGTCAATCTGTAATTGTCCCGGAACAGGCCCGGGAACTCAGCCCGGTCGCAATTCTGGTTACGCCAAACTGCCACCCGGATGCCGCCGCAATCCGGCGCAGTGACCGAGCCGCAACGAGCGAAGAAGCTCAAGAACAACTGAGAACTGAGAACCGGGAACTGAGAACTGACTTCCGTTCACGCATCACGTTCGATGCCCTGGGCTGGCACATGGCGGAACGACTGCAGAAGTCGCCACTTCTCGCAGGAGATCGGATCGATATCGCATTCAGCATCGGCCAGAACGAACACCCCGAATACGGCGGCCTGGAACTATCTCTGCGTGACCTGAAAGTGTCACCACAGACGAACTATTAACTTCCTGCTCCCAAGATCGCCCCTGTGTTCCCCTGTGCCCCCTGTGGTTCAAAGCTTTGATCCTCGGGATTCCAATTCCAGCGATCTCACCACAAGTGATAATGTCCATCCCGCCTCGCCATTTCCACATTGACTCCGAATAACGCCGCCAGCCGCTGCACCTGCAGAATCTCTTCCTTCGCCCCATCCGCGACAACTCGCCCCCGATTCAGCAACACCACCCGTTGAATTTCCGGGACAATATCCGCCAGTTCGTGCGTCACCAGAATGATCGCCTTCCCCGAGTTGGCCAGCGCGCTCATGGTCTGTCGCACCTTCTGCTGTGCGGCCAGATCGAGTGAGTTGCAGGGTTCGTCGAAGAGCAAGGCCTGTGGCTGATGTACCAGGGCCCGCGCGATCAACACACGACGTGCCTCTCCCGACGACATCTCGCAGACCGGCCGATCAGCCAAATGCGAGATCTTCAGCTCCGCCAAAGCGGCATCGGCCTTCTCAATATGCGCTGGATCCACCGTGTGATTTGGATAGATCGCCGTACTGCTGAAGAAGCCCGACAACACAACATCCCGCCCGCAAGCATCTCCTGTGCATGAAAGCATCAAGTCATTCGACACAATGCCCAAGTGCGAACGCAGCGAGAACACATCCCACGTGTCCTTGCCCATGATAGACATGAATGTTTCGGGCCGTGCCACCGGATAACATTCCCGCGTAATCGTCTTGATCAGTGTCGACTTGCCGCAGCCGTTGGGCCCAAGAATCGCGACGTGCTCGTCCGCGCCAATCCGCAGCGTAAAGTCGTCGAGGGCCACCTTCAGCCCCCGCATCACGCACAGATTCCGGAAATCCAATAGTGATTCCATCGACGTGTTCAAAGGTACCAAAAACTGACAACTGGTAACTGGGAGTAGGCAACTGTTTTACACTGAACTCAGATGCCTCTGCCGGTTTATCGCCTTCGCCGCTTGCTGGCTCTGACCGCCGTGCTGCTCACGGCCTTGGTCGCCGGAATGTATTTTTATGCCCGCTCCCGGGCGAGGAACGTGCTGGAGACGATCCCAGGCAAGATCGGCATTGATATCAAACAAACGGCGAGCGGTTTCCAATTCTCCAAGTCTGACGGCAAGCGCACCCTGTTCACCGTCCAGGCGAGCAACCTCAAAGAGTTCAAACTCAACGGCAACGCTGAACTCCACAATGTTTCTATCGTTCTCTACGGGCGCGATTCATCGCGCTATGATCAGATATATGGGGATGACTTCGCTTACAACCAGAAGACGGGCGAGGTCACCGCGAAGGGCGAGGTTCAAATTGACCTTGTCGCGAATCCCGCGGGACTGGGGAGCCCAGATCAATCGGCGCCCAAACAGCTCAACAATCCCATTCATCTCAAGACCCGCGACCTCATCTTTAACAAAGACACCGGCAATGCCTGGACCAACGCAAAGGTTGAACTGCAAACGGCTCAGGCCAGCGGTTCAGCCGTAGGCGTCCGATATGCCGCCCGCAGCAACGCCCTGACTCTCTCGTCACAGATTCACATCGTGTTGACCGGCGCGGATGCTGCGGTTATTGACGCTGAGCACGGCGTCATCACCAACGAATCGCGTCAGATTGTCCTGGAACACCCCCGACTCACCCGGGAAGGTGCCACTCTCCAGGCAGATGTGGCAACGTTCCATCTGGGCCCACAGAACCATGTCGAGACTGTCATTGCTGAGGGAAACATTACGGCCGAAACAGGAGCGGCCAATCCCAGAGGCTCCGCCTCAAATGAAGCCCCGCCGGAGTTGCATGGCCGTGCGGACCGTGCGGAATTCCTGCTGAAAGGCGAAGATGTGTTGCGCACTGCCACGCTCAGCGGCAACGTTCGCTTCGATCAGACTGGAACGCAGGCCATGGAAGGCACAGCCGGCCGCGTCATTTTCGATTTCGCGGGAAAAAACCAGCTTGAGAAAATTCATGCGGTCGATGGAGCTCATATTTCCCAGCGCGCCACGAACGCTTCAAAGCCACAACGCCGGGAGGCAGAACTGGGCAGCTTCGATTTGAGCGCACCGGTGATCGACTTTACTGTGGCTGGAGGGCACACGCTCAAACAGGCAACCACCTCGGGCTCGGCTCAAATCACGATCGCCCAGGCCGAACAGCCCAACCAAGGTCAGGATGCGCCTCCAGATCAGCAGACGGTTGTTACGGCGGGCAAATTCATCGCAAACTTCGCTGTTAGCGACGGCAAGAATCATCTGGTTGCCGTTCACGGTTCACCTAATGCCAGGATCGTCAATGCAACATCCGGGCAGCCAGAGCGCGTCAGCACCAGCGAATCGATCGACGCTACATTCTTGCCGCAGGGTGGTATCGAGTCGCTGACTCAAAAAGGCAACGTCGCGTACTCCGATGGACAGCAGCCTGAAAAGCGAATGCAAGCGTGGGCGGACTTAGGACGCTTCACCCCTGAAGACCAAATGCTGGTGCTGGCAGGTAACCCTCGCGTGTCGAGTGGGGGAATGGCTACCTCCGCCAACTCCATCCGTATCAACCGTACGACCGGCGATGCCCTGGCCGAGGGCGATGTGAAGACCACTTACAGCGATCTCAAAGAGCAACCCGGTGGTGCCCTCCTGGCCTCGTCTTCCCCCATTCATGTGACCGCCCAGAGCATGATCGCCCATAATTCGCCGGCCGCAGCGACCTACACTGGCAATGCACGCCTCTGGCAGGATGCCAATGTCGTCGAAGCGCCATCGATTCAGTTCGATCGCGAGCGCCGCTTCCTGACCGCCCAGGGCACATCTACCCGCTTGGCCAAGACGATCCTCGTCCAACCGGGCAAAACGACCGACTCCTCCACCGCAGGGAAGAAGTCCTCCCCTCTCGGATCCACTCCCATTTCGATTACCGCAATGAAGCTGGCCTACGTCGACTCAGAGCGGAAGGTTCACTACGACGGCGGCGTTGTGGCGCAAGGCGCAGGATTCACCGCATCTGCGAAAACAGCAGATGCTTATCTTGTGGCTCGCGGCCAAACTTCAGGCCGCCAGACCCCGACCGGCCCCGGGCAACTCGATCACATGCGGGCGCAAGGCGATGTTCTCATCCAGCAGAACCACCGTCGCGCGGAAGGCCAGACCCTCGTTTACAGCACTCAAGACGACAAGTTCGTCTTGACCGGCGGTCCGCCTAGCATTTTTGATGCCGAACAAGGCAAGATTACGGGGGTTTCGTTGACTTTCTTTAGGCACGATGATAGGGTGCTCGTAGAAGGCGAAGGTAGTTCTCCTGTGGTAACAACGACGCGAGTGGCACGATAATTGCTCCTTTGCCTGGCATGATAAATGCGTACTCTGGCCACTGAAGATATCGGAAAATCATATCGTGGCCGACGCGTTGTAAACGGGGTTAGCCTGCAGGTCCACCAGGGCGAAGTTGTTGGATTACTTGGACCTAACGGTGCTGGCAAGACCACCACGTTCTATACAATCGTTGGCCTGATCCCTCCCGATTCTGGCCGCGTGTTGTACAACGGTCAAGACATCACTGACGTTCCCATGTATCTTCGGGCGCGTCAGTACGGCATCAGTTATCTCCCACAAGAAGCATCGGTCTTTCGAAAACTCACGGTCGAAGAGAACATCCTCGCGGTCCTGGAGGCACAGCCGATTTCCTGGCACGAGCGCCGCGAAAAGATGGAGAAGTTTATCGACGAACTGGGGCTGGAGCACATCCGCCAGAACCGCGGATACGCCCTCTCCGGTGGGGAACGCCGGCGCGTGGAGATCGCTCGCTGCCTGTGCATCAACCCCACATTCATTTTGCTGGACGAACCGTTTTCGGGCATCGACCCGATTGCCGTTCTGGACCTGCAGAAGATCATCAGCAGCCTGCGAGCCAGCGGCATCGGTGTTCTGATCACCGATCACAACGTGCGCGAGACGCTTTCGGTTACCGATCGCGCCTACATCATCGATGATGGACGTATCTTCCGTCAGGGACAACCCGGCCAGCTAGCCGGTGATCCCGAAGTGAGAAGGGTGTACCTCGGCGAGAGTTTCTCGCTCGTGTAAAAAGCGGTTTCAGAGTTTCAGCTTTCGAGTTTGAAACGTGAACTCGAAACTTGAAACCCGAAACTTGAAACTATGGTTCTCTTACAACACAAACTAAGCGTAAAGCTCTCGCAGCGCCAGATCCTTACTCCTGGCCTGGTGCAGATGGTTTCTGTCCTCGCGCTCAACAAGCTTGAGCTCAAGGACATGATCAACGCTGAAATGGTTGAGAACCCGGTTCTCGAGGAACTGGAAGATTCCGTTCCGCTGCTCGATGAAGTCGGCAAGAAAGAAGAAGACCGCGAGCGCGCCACCACCGCAACCACGGAAGAGAATCCGATCACCGCTGTCGAAAAGAAAGATCCCTTCGAGGAAATCGACTTTGGCTCATTCTTCCAGGACTACCTCGACCCCGGATATCGCACTCACAGCGAAATGGAAGACATCGAGCGCCCGTCGTTCGAGAACTTCCTCTCCAAGCCTTCGAATCTCACCGATCATCTTTCCTGGCAGCTAGGTGCGCTGAGCCTCCGCCCAGAAGTCCGCGAGGCCGCTGACCTGATCATCGGCAATCTCAACGAAGACGGCTACCTGATCGCCAGCGACGACGAGCTTCTCGGCGTGGCGCCTCCCGCCACTCCTGAAGCAGACGCCGTGACTGCCAAGAACATTGCCAGCGAAGTCCAGGCCCTCGGCATCGTCGATGCGGCCGAACCTCCGGCCAGGGGCGACGACGCGGCAAGTGAGTTCACCGATTCCATCGAAGATCAGTCCGATCTAGGATCCTTAAATCTGGACCACTCCACCCCTCCAGAAGGCGTCAACTCGCAGGTAGTCGAAGCCGCCCTCTCTTCGAATGCCAGCAGTACCGCGGCGGCCGTGGCCCCTGCTCCCGAGCATCAGGCACACGCAGCACCCACCTACAAGCCTGGTTTTAGCGCCGCCGACCTTCAGGAAGCGTTGGAAGTTGTTCAACAGCTGGATCCTCCGGGTGTTGGCTGTCGTGATTTGCGGGAGTGCCTGCTCCATCAGCTCCGCTATCATCAGGCCCAGCTCACACAACACAAGAATGGAACCGCTCAGGTCCTTGAAGATGCCGTTGCGATCGTGGATCAGCACCTCCGCGCTGTGCAGAACAAGCAGCACAAGGAGCTCGCCAAGGCCATCGGACGCCCCGTCGAGGCCGTCCAGAGCGCGCTCGACTATATCCGTACTCTCGACCCGCGTCCCGGCCTTCAGTACAACAAGGTCCAGGCGCGGCTGATTGAACCGGACGTGGCTTTCGTCAAGCACGGCGATGAGTGGCTCGTCATCATGAACGATGAAGACTTGCCACAGCTTCGTTTGAATCCGGCATATAAGAAACTCGTTACTCGCGACGGCACCAACGACAAGAGCACGCGCGACTATGTCAAAGAGCGCTATAAGAGTGCCATCCAGCTCATCAAGAATATTGAACAGCGGAAGCAGACCATCACCAAGGTCTGCTATTCCATCGTCGCCCGTCAGCAGGAATTTCTGGAACGGGGAATCGATTTCCTGAAGCCCATGATGATCAAGGAGGTGGCCGAAGAAATTGGCGTGCATCCTTCGACGGTAAGCCGTGCGGTCGCCAGCAAATACGCTCACACACCGCAGGGCGTATTCGAGCTTCGATACTTCTTCAGCGAAAGTGTTCAAGGGCCGGAGGGTGGCGGCACCTCGCTGCTCATCCTGAAGCGCCGTGTCAAGAAACTCATCGAAGAAGAGGATCCGAGCCGTCCGCTGACCGACGAGCAGATTACCCGCATCCTGCAGTCCCAAGGGATTCAGGTGACCCGCCGCACGGTAGCAAAATACCGCGAAGACATGCGCATCCCAAGCACCCACCAGCGCCGGGTAAAAAAATAGTTGTTCGTCGAAGAGTGCTTCGTGGAAGGACACGGCTTTAGCCGTGCCGAAACCGGTTCCAGAGAAATGGGGCTTCAGCCCCTGAGTTTGCAGTTAAGTGTTCCAAAATGCAGTGCCCGTTTTACCTTATCGAATTGAAAATGGAGGGGCGCTCATGAACGTGGAGTACACTGGAAGACAGTACGAAGTTACCAACGCCATCCGCAAAGAAGTCGAAACCGGCCTCACCAAAATCCGTAAGATTCTGGGCGACAAGTTCGAAACAAAAGTCATCCTCGCAGTCGAGAAGCACCGCCATAAGGCTGAAATCACCATCAACCCTCGCAATGGACCGCTGGTCGGCCTGGCTCAAGCCAAAGATATGACCATCGCCGTCAACGAAGCTCTCGATCATCTCGAAAAGCAGGCCATCAAGCACAAGACGCGTTGGCAATCCAAGAAGCGCTCCGCCCGCAAGAGCGAAGAAGTCAAGAAGTGGAACGGCCATTCCGTGCAGGAAGAGCTTCACACTGCAGTTGGCCTGTCAGAAACGACGGCGGTTCCGGTGCTGGTACACAAGTATCCGGCTGTCGCGAAAACCACTGAGGTACATCTGGTCCGCTCAGATGAAGCGGTCGCTATGCGTCCTATGACACTCGAAGAAGCGATCAAGGAAGCTCACTTCAAAGATCGCGATGTATTCGTCTTCCGCGACCCCAAGGGCAAAGTGATGGTTCTGCATCGCGCCAAAGACGGCAAGATGCAATTGATTGAAGTCCCGTAAGAAGTTCCACAGTCCATGTAGCGACAGCCGCCTCGGCTGTCAGGCGGCCCGGAAGTATCGGGCCGCAGTTTTTTCGGCTTCAGACTTTACTTGCTCTTGACTGCAATTCCTTCTTCCCGCACCGGCGTTCCGCACTTCCCGCCGCGCAGTCCATCCAGAAATGCCTTCGTCTCCAGCAGTGTCAGTTTTTCAGTCGTCCCCGCAAACCCAACTCCCGCAAAGTTCAGGTGTGTCGCTCCATCGATCACTCCCAACCACTTGCACCCAGCCGACATCTCTTCATAAGGGATCGTGCGCGACTCGTACCCGCCCGTGGACATCGATTTATCCCGAGTTCCTGTAAGGACTAGCACGGGCTTCCGGATTTCACTCCACGCGTGCTCGGGAAACATCGCATCCGGACCATCCGGAGACATCGCCACGTACGCGTCAAACCGATCCCGCCCGCCCTTCACACCAAGCTTGTTCTTCGCGCCCGCTTCCACCATCACGGTGCGCGCACCCATCGAATGTCCGAGTAATGCGACAAAAGGGGCTTTGCAGGACGTTCCCGCCCACTTCAACGCCGCCGCAATGTCCATCAGCCGCGCTTCGTAGGCCTGGGGATCATCCACCAGCTGCCGCAAGCCTTTCTTGATTCCGCCGGCTTCGTGTATGTCGGACCGCAACGCTGCGCCCCCGCTCTCGCGGTGACCCATTACGATTGCGCGCCACCCGTAGTCACGAAGCGCCTTCGCCAGATACGAATATCCATCTTCATTGCCCCCGGCGCCCGGAGAAATCAGCGCCAGTGGCGTACATCCCTCAATGCTCGGTGAATACACGCGCAGCGGAGTCTGCGCTCCGTCCGCGCGAGGAGCTTGTACCAACTCTTGAGAGAACAGGAATTGTGCCGTGAAACACCAGAATGCGACTGCCGCCAAAGTTCCAATCCGCCTCACCATTCCACCTCGCTTCCGGTCGCTTCGCAGAATAAATCACAAACGCCCGGATTGAGGTTGTCAGAATTGGATCGAATCTTTGGGGAGTTGAAGGGCATTCGGCAGGTCCTCCTTCAGCCCTTCCCTCTGCACACTGAGCGCGGTTGGCATCACACAACGCCACTCCGGCCACTGTTTTTTCGTCCGTCTACTAGCTAACGATCTGATCATCCGCCGCCGGTGGAACCAGGTACGAAACGATGAACGTCAACACGGTCGTAATCTCCGCGCTGATCTCTCCGGGGATCGATGTGCCGCTCGCCGCCCTCACAATGTAGACCACGATCCCAGTAACTGCACCCGCCAATGCTCCAACCCAGACTTTCCGTGCGGGTAATGCCGACTGCATGCTTGCCATAATGAACGCTCCTTATGCGTATGATGGATTCCCTACGTGGGCTCCTCATGTCCATGGTGAGCATCGCAGCGAAAACGTATCAAAATCGGTGCAAGCCATCGCGCGAAAACATAGCTTCATGACCACACCCGGACGGGTGTATAAGATCCTCTTGCTGTAGTAACACGTTTCAATAACCGCGATTTATGAAATCGCCGCGGATGGAGGTTCTTCATGTCTATTGCGGGCCGCTGGATTCTCTTCCTCACTTTGCTCCTTTCTCTCGGTATCTTCACAAGTCCGCAATCGTCCAGCGCTCAAACAGCCTCTGCATCCAAGCTCTCTGTTCATTGGGAAGAGCTCACCGCCTCCGATTTCCGTGAAGGTATTCACCGTTCCCAAGGAACCTGCTTGCTTCCGTTCGGAATCCTCGAGAAGCACGGTCCCCATCTCCCCCTCGGTACCGACCTGCTCGATGTTCGCTATGCCGCGCTGCACGCAGCCGAACAGGAGTACGCAGTCGTTTTCCCGGAATACTATTTCGGACAAATCGCCGAAGCCAAGCACGAACCCGGCACCATGTCCTACAGTCGCAACCTGCAACTCGCGCTTCTCCAGGAAACCACCGACGAGATGGCTCGCAACGGCTGCAAGAAAGTCCTGATCGTCAACGGCCACGGCGGAAACAACAGCCTCCTGCCATTCTTCGCCCAGACGCAGCTCGACAAGCCGCACGACTACGTAGTCTACGTGTTCGACGAACGCACTCCAGAGCACGGTGGTCCCGCTCGCACCGACAAACTCGACATGCATGCTGGCCAGAGTGAAACCTCGAAGATGATGATTTCGCACCCTGAACTGGTGCATCCGGAACGCGCGACCACTGAGTCCGGAGCCGATCAGGCGCGTCAGAAAATTCCCGAAGACATCTACACCGGCATCTGGTGGTACACGCGCTTCCCGTTCCACTATTCCGGCGAAGGCGCCACCGCCACCAAGGAGTTAGGCGAGTATCAGATGAAATGGTGGATTGATTCGGTGGTGAAGGCGATCCAGCAGGTGAAAGCAGACGACGTCAGCCTGAAGATGCAGAAAGAATTCTACGAAAAGAGTGCCCATCCGCTCGACACGCAGCCGTAACTGAATTGCTGATTGATGATTTTTGATTGTTGATCGAAAATAAACGGATCGGTCTTGGTTTTTCAATCAACAATCATCAATCAAAAAAATCAACAATGCCTTTTAAGAGCTTCCAATCAGCACGCCGGTAGCAAAAACCAAGGCTCCGCCTAGCCCAACCTGCACTGCCGCTGAGAACCACGGCGTGTCCATGTATCGTCGACGAATCCACGTAATGATCGCTAATTCTGCCACCACCACTGCTCCAGCTGCCCAGAATGCCAGCCGAAAGTTGTGAACCAGAAACGGCAATGTGTGACCCACACCGCCGACTGCGGTCATCGCCCCGCAAATCAAGCCACGAACCCATGGATGTCCGCGCCCCGTCAAACTGCCATCATCTGACAAAGCCTCGGCAAATCCCATACTGATGCCTGCGCCAATTGATGCCGCAAGGCCCACAAGAAAAGTCTTCCAGCTATCTTGCGTCGCCAGCGCAGCCGCGAATACTGGCGCCAGCGTTGATACCGACCCATCCATCAACCCAGCCAGGCCCGGCTGCACAATCTGCAGAACGAACAACCGCCGTTGCGCCGCTTCTTCGTCTTCTTTCACATGGGCTGGCAGCTTCTGTTTGTCCAGTTCCTGGGCGCGAATCTCGTGCTCACGCTCCTCGTTAACCAGGTCGTCCAATAATTGCCGGATGCTTGCATCCTGAGTGCGTGCCGCCGCCTTCTCATAGAACCGCCGCGTCTCGACCTCCATCGTCGATGCTTCTTTGCGCACAGCCTCGATCCGCAATGGCCGCACCAGCCACAACGCTGGCCGCTCCACGAATCCCCGCACGTCCTGCCGCCGGATCAATGGGATGTGTTCGCCGAACTTCGTGCGATACAGCTCCAGCAGCTTTCTGCGATGCCCCGACTCTTCTTCGCGCATCCCTTCGAACATCGATGCCGTCGCGGGATAGTCCTGCCGTAATCCCTCTGCAAAATCGGCGTACACGCGCTCGTCTTCTTCCTCAAGCGCAATTGCTAAGGCCAGTACCTCGCGTTCCGTGAGCTCTTCGAACTTTTTCATGACGCCATAGATTACCTGTCACGCCCGCATTCCGACAATCCGGATTTCTTTCTGCGTTGATTCGTATCACGGAAGATTCCGTGGTATCTCAATCGCCAATCGCTCAGGCAGCGCCTCGCCTCGCTTCGATGCTACTATCCAGTGCATGGGGCCGCGGAAGTCGGCTGGGCGCAACCGGAAATCTTCACACCAACCAGGCAAGCACCATGGCCGTGAGCGCCAACGCTCGCCGGAATTGGTCATCATCACCGGCATGAGCGGTTCCGGGAAAGCCTCCGTCCTCAAGGCCTTTGAGGATCTCGGCTATTACTGCGTCGATAACCTTCCCGTCGAATTGATTCCCAGGTTCGCTGAGTTGGCCGTCCGCTCGCGCGACACCCAACGCACCGCCCTCGTTGTCGATGTCCGGGAGGGTACCAAGCTGGGGAAACTTCCCGAACTGCTGAAGTCGGTGCGGCGCATGATCCCCACCAAGGTCGTCTTCCTCGAAGCCTCGGACGCTGTCCTGCTGCGCCGCTTCAGCGAGACTCGTCGCCCTCATCCCCTGGGCACCGACGCTCCGGTGAAATCAGCCTTGAAAGAGGAACGTCGGCATCTCAGCACCATTCGCCGCGTCGCCGACCTCGTCATCGACACTTCCAAATTCAATGTTCACGAACTGCGGGCGCATATCAATGAGCGATTCCACGAGCACTCCGCCGAAAAAAGCATCCTTGTCTCCAGCGTAAGTTTTGGATTCCGCCAGGGTGTCCCCGAAGATGCCGATCTCGTCTTCGATGTCCGCTTCTTGCCCAATCCTCATTTCGTGCCCGAGTTCCGTCCTTTGACCGGACGCCATCCGCGCGTCGCCAAGTACATCCGGTCTTTTCCCCAGACGCAGGAATTCATTTCGCGCATCTCTGACCTGCTTGTTTACTTGCTGCCGCACTATATCCACGAGGGCAAGAGCTATCTGACGATTGCCTTCGGTTGCACCGGCGGACAGCATCGCTCCGTCATGATCGCTGAGGAAGTCGGCAAGCATCTCCGCCGCGCCGGATACCGTGTCAAAGTTGTGCATCGCGACAGCCCGAAGTAATTACAAGTCACCATGTCCACGCCGCCCTACCCGCTCCATCCCGAGCCTCTGAAGAGAAGCTGGATCGAGTGTCATCCACTCTGGAAAATCCCCCTCGGGTTCGCGACTCTTATGCTTCTGATCGCCGGTTTTGCCGTCGGCACAGGAACCATCGTGGTGGCAACGTATCGCCACAGTGATGTCTACAAGCTGGCAATGGCCAGGGCAACCGGAAACCCGACCGTGCGGGAAGAGATCGGAGAACCGATTGAGGCCGCGTGGTTCATTTCTGGTGCCTTGCACATCAACGGAAGCTCCGGAAACGCCGACTTTTCCATCCCGATCTCAGGACCTCGCAGCAACGGATCGATTCGCGTGATCGCCTTCAAAAATGCCGGCGTGTGGCGATTTACCTATCTGCAAGTGAATGTAGCGGGACAGAGAACTTGCATCGACTTGCTCGCGGACGACGTCAACCAGCAGAACGCCCCGGTCCCCCGATGATTGAATCGGCACCCTTTCAAAAGTGAGCGCACCTGGGCACTCCAATTCCCCATCAGAACTCAAGTAAAATAACCCCTTGTATCTCACTTCTATCCGAATTGCGAGCGGTAGTGGCCCGCTCCGCGCAGGAGCTCCATGCGGCAACTGATACGCCTGGTCCGCTACGTGCTCCCCTTCCTCATTCAATTGCTGCCGGGAGTTTTTTTGTTAGCAGGGGTCGGATTTCTCGAAGCTTTCCGCTTGATGCTTCTAAAACCGGTTCTCGATCGCGTACTGAATCCGTCCTCTGGCTCTGAGAACATCGTTCTGTTCACAGTCCCGCAAACCAATCATCCGGTATACCTACAGCGCTTCGTGCCCACCCACTTTCACAACGCATGGACGATCGTCGCCTATGCTCTGGTAGCCTCGACAGTCTTGAAGGGAATCTTCGACTACACGGGGACGTACCTGGTGAATCACGCCGGATTCGGCATGATCACCAATCTGCGCAACGACCTCTACAACTCCGTCCTGCGCCGCTCCGCAGCCTTCTTCCAGAAACACACCACCGGGACCCTGATCTCGACGATCATTAACGACATCGAGCGTGTGCAGTTCGCCATGTCGAGCGTGCTTGCCGAAGGTCTGCAACAGTTCTTTACCTTCCTCTTTACAGCGGGACTGGTCATCGTCCTTGGCAAGCAGCTAGCCTGGGTTCTCGTAGTCTTCATCCCCATCATCATTTTCTCCGCGGTACGGATCGGCCGCCGAGTGCGCTCGACAACGCGAACTGGACAAGACCAACTCGCCGATGTCCAGAACATCCTGCACGAGACCATCACTGGCAACCGGATTGTGAAAGCCTTCGGCATGGAGTCGTGGGAAGTCGCCCGTTTTCGCACAGCCGCGCAGCGCCTGTTCCGCGCTAATCTCCGTTCGGTCGCCGCCGCCGCGATCAGTTCGCCCTTGATGGACATCTTTGGTGCGATTGCCGTCGCGCTTCTGCTGCTCCTGGGCCGCGATCAGATCGCCCACAATGAGCTCACGCTCGGAGCTTTCATTGCCTTTGTCGCAGCGGTTCTGAGCATGTACAACCCGGTTCGCAAGTTTGCAGTGTTCAATAACAGTTTCCAGCAAGCGCTCGGCGCTTCTTCGCAACTCTTCAAATTCATGGATACCGAAGATGTTGTCGCAGAAAAGCCAGGCGCGAGGGGGCTACCCCGGTTCTTGCAAAGCATTCGCTTTGAGAATGTTTCGTTCTCCTACAGTGACGATGGAGAGAATTCCCGCGAGATCCTGCACGACATCAACCTGGAAGTGAAGCGTGGCGAAATCCTTGCTGTTGTCGGGTCCTCCGGTGCAGGCAAGAGCACGCTCGTCCACCTTCTCCCGAGATTTTTCGACGTTTCCGGTGGCCGAATCCTCGTCGACGGTCACGATGTCCGAGACGTCACACTTTCTTCTCTTCGCTCGCAGGTCGGCATCGTGACCCAGGAAACGGTCCTTTTCAACGATACCGTGCGCAACAACATCGCCTACGGCCAGCCCCATGTCCCGATGAAAGATGTAGAAGCCGCCGCGCACGCCGCGCTTGCTCACGACTTCATTCTCGCTCTTCCTTCGGGTTACGATACGGTGATCGGTGAACGGGGTGTGCGGCTGTCTGGAGGCGAGCGTCAGCGCCTTGCAATTGCGCGGGCTCTGCTCAAGAATGCTCCCGTCCTCATTCTGGACGAAGCTACCTCGGCCCTCGACAGCGAGTCGGAAGCCCTGGTCCAGTCAGCATTGCACAATCTGATGAGCGGCCGCACGGTGTTTGTGATTGCTCATCGTCTTTCTACTGTTCGTCGCGCCGATCGCATTGTTGTCATCGATAACGGTGCCATCTCCGAGATCGGCGCTCATGAAGACTTGATGAAAAAACTCGGCACCTACCGGCGGCTGTATGATTTGCAGTTCGCCGATTCAGACCTGCCCAAGACAGTCGCAGAATAAGAAACCGGCCCTATATGCATACACGCTCGATGACAGGATTTGCACAGGTGAGAGGTGAAATTCAGCGGAATGGAGCGAGCGCCTCGCCTTCCAAACCTCGTCTCGGCTTCACGCTTTCGCTAAAGTCCGTGAATCACCGCTTCCTTGATCTTCACTTCCGGCTGCCCTCGGGCACCGACTCGCTCGAGATGCAGCTCCGCCGTCTGCTTAAAGAGAAGATTGCCCGGGGCCACATCGAAGTGTCTCTCAGTCTGGAACGCGTCAGTAGCGAAACCTTCTCATTGAATCGCGAACTGGTGAGTGGATACATCGCTGCGTTTCGCGCGGCCGCCGCGGAGTTCTCTCTAGTGGCCGAGCCTGATCTCAATGCGGTGTTGCGCATTCCAGGTGCTCTCGATTCTTCCAGCGAAGCCGCTGATGGTGACATTGAGTCCCCGGTTATGGCCAAAGTTGGAGAAGCTCTCGACCGGCTCAATGAAATGCGCGAGGAGGAGGGCCGTGGCATCGTGCGCGAATTGCGCGAGCGTATGGCGCATCTAGCGGACGCCGCAAAGAGTGTGCAACAGCATCGGCGCGCCGTCCTCCAAAACTACACGGAGCGGCTCCAGTCGCGGTTACAGGAATTGTTGGGCTCAACCGTCGACCGTGAGCGGGTTCTGCAGGAGGCTGCCCTGCTCGTCGATCGCAGTGACATCCAGGAAGAGATCGTCCGCCTCGAGAATCACGTTCAACACTTCCTTGGCCTGCTCGATGAGGGCGGCGAAATCGGCAAGAAACTGGACTTTCTTCTACAGGAAATGAACCGCGAGGCCAATACTCTACTTTCGAAGACTTCCGGTCTGGCTGGAGAAGCCCTCAAAATTACAGAAGCGGGACTGGTTATGAAGGCGGAGATCGAAAAATCGCGTGAGCAGGTGCAAAACCTCGAATGAGCTCTTCGCACCAGCCGATCGTCTACATCATTTCGGCGCCCTCCGGGTCAGGAAAATCGACCCTCGTCAATGAGTTATTGCGGCTGGTCCCCAACCTCGATTTCTCTGTCTCCTACACCACTCGTCCTCCACGTGGCAGCGAGCAGAATGGCAAGCAGTATCACTTCATCCAGCGCGACGAGTTTGAACGGATGATCGCTGCCGATGAATTCCTCGAACACGCTGACGTTTTCGGCAACTACTACGGTACAGCCCGCCGTTTCCTGCGCGAGGCTGAGCAGCGGGGACATGATCTGCTGCTTGACATCGATGTGCAGGGAGCTCAGCAAATCAAGCTCGAACTTCCGGATGCAGTCAGCATTTTTATTCTCCCTCCAGATCGCAAGACACTGGAATGGCGCCTGCGTCACCGCAGCGAAGATTCTGAGGCGGTCATTCAGCGGCGGCTGGATACTGCCCGGCGCGAGATCGAAAACTACGACAAGTACAACTACATTTTGATCAATGACAAGCTGGAGGAATCGAGCGAGACTCTGCAAGCGATCGTTCTGTCAGAGCGCTTGCGCTCTTCCACGTCTGAAGCGGATCGCAGGATGATGGAACTTGCCGACCAGTGTAGGCTGACGAACATCCGCAAACGCCTCCAACCGATCCTGGAGTCCTTTCGTAACCTTACACCTCCAGCATAACCACGGCTTTCGCGGTATCATGAATGGACGCTCGGGAAGGCCGTCGACCGGATTCAGCTTGCAGCGGGACAAGCCCGATAGCTGGTGTTGTTCTGCGGAACGCTCGCCGAAACGTTCGGCATTTAATTTCTTCAAATCGGTTTTCAAGGGGGGACGTCCCAATGAAGTTGATCGAAGGCTTTGACAGCAACTATCGATACATTCTGGTGGCAGCGCGGCGGGCGCGGCAGTTACAATCCGGCGCACCTCCAGTGGTCGATACCAGTTCCCGCAAGCCGTGCCGCATCGCCCAGGACGAGATCCGTGCCGGCAAGGTCAAATGGGAGAAGACCGAACTTCGGAGCGCCGCCGAGCAGGCCTCCGAAACCATCGATAAGGCACTCGGTCAAGACTAGGAATTCTTGGTTTTTGATCGTGGTTGTTGATCGGGCTTTCTGGTTTTGAATCAACAATCAAAAATCAAGAATCAAAAATCCATGAAGATCGCTCTGGGCGTCACCGGCGGAATCGCAGCTTACAAGGCAGCTGAGATTGTCCGCCTCCTGCAGGATCGTGGCATTCCTGTGCAGGTCGTCATGACACGCGCCGCGCAGGCGTTCGTCAAGCCCCTCACCTTCGCTGCTCTCTCCGGGGAAAAAGTCATCACCGGAATGTTCGCACCCGGTGAAGAGCAAACGCCCAACATCGACTCTGCGATCGAGCACATCGCCGTCGCGCAATCCATCGACGCGCTCGTCGTTGCTCCCGCCACAGCTGATATCCTCGCCCACTTCGCTCAGGGAATTGCCACAGACTTCCTGACTACGCTCTATCTCGCGACCACCGCGCCCGTCGTTGTTGCGCCCGCAATGAACGTCAACATGTGGAACCATCCCGCCACTCAGGCCAATCTCGACGTCCTTCGCAAGCGCGGCGTGAAAATCGTTGAACCATCCTCCGGATATCTCGCCTGCGGAATGGTTGGTCAAGGCAGGCTCGCGGAAAACGATGCCATCGTCGCTGCGACCCTCGAAGCACTCGGTTCGTCGCAGGATCTGGCCGGAGAAACCGTCCTCATCACTGCCGGCCCCACGCGCGAAAAGATCGATCCCGTCCGTTTTCTCACCAACCGTTCCAGTGGACGTATGGGCTACGCTCTTGCCGAATCTGCTCTGCGTCGTGGTGCTCGCGTGCTTCTCGTGAGTGGACCAACGTCGCTCACCCCGCCGGGAGCCGCGGAAGTGACTCGTGTCGAATCCACCATGGAAATGCGCGATGCCGTTCTTGCCTTGCTTCCGCAAGCCAGCATCGTGATCAAAACCGCCGCTGTGGCCGACTACCGTCCCAAAACAGCAGCAGGTCAGAAGATCAAACGTAAGGGGCCTATGACTCTGGAACTTGAGGCCACTCCAGACATCCTGAAGGAAATCGCGACAAAGAAAGTCACGCAAATCGTGGTAGGCTTCGCTGCCGAGACCGAAAACGTCCTCGAGAACGCCCGCCAAAAGCTTGTCTCCAAGAATCTGGACGCAATCGTCGTCAATGATGTTTCCCGCGAAGGTGTGGGTTTCGACTCCGACCGCAATGCCGTTGCGATCATCACTCACGATGAAGTCATCGAGGTCCCTGAAACCACAAAGTGGGTAGTAGCCCAGCGCGTCCTCGATCAAGTAGCAAAGCTGCTTCAGCGCCGGCATCAACTCACGTAGGGACAGCCGCCTCGGCTGTCCAGCGAGCGAAGCGAGCTCAGTGAAAACCATTGTCCAATGTGGTGGCTAAAGAGGCAGCCTCTCTGACCCTGTGTTCCCCTGTGCCCCCTGTGGTGAAGGAGTTGCACCGAAGCGAGCCCCAAGACCACTAAAACAAACAATCGACCAACGCTCTACTTCCTCCGCAACCAACGTATAATCTCGAAAGCCAAAGTGCCACCGAATCAAAAATCCGATTTGCGCCGAGCCCTTGCTGATCGCATTCGCTACTACAACGAGCTCGGCATTTACGATTTTTATCAGCGTGAAAGCCCGGCAACTGAATCCAGCGTTGCAGTAGAAACGGAACAGCGAGACGAAATGTCCCCCAGAAAAGCTGCTGTCTTGACGAACATCGCAGACGAAAATATGTTCGAAGTTTTAGATTCGAGGCCTGAGCAATCCCTGGCTGATCCCGTTACTGCCCTGAAGCTGATCCGCGAAGACCTCGGCGACTGCACGCGTTGCAAGCTCCACCAACAGGGACGTAAGCAGATCGTCTTCGGCGTTGGTAATCCACATGCCGATTTGATGTTCGTCGGCGAAGGCCCTGGTGCCGACGAAGACCAGCAAGGCGAGCCCTTTGTCGGACGCGCGGGACAACTTCTCAACAACATGATCAAGGCAATGGGCATCCGCCGCGAAGACGTCTACATCGCGAACGTTGTGAAATGCCGTCCGCCCGGCAATCGCACGCCCGAGCGCGATGAGTGTGACACCTGCTCACCTTTTCTCATGCGACAGATCGCAGCCATCAAGCCGAAAGTGATCGTCGCGCTGGGTGCCGTGGCTGCCAAAAATATGCTCGCCATCAACGCGCCCATGTCCGAACTGCGTGGACGCTTCTATGACTTTATGCCGACCGGCGCCCGCAGCAACGACCCCAACTGGGAAGGCGCACAACTCGCAGTAACCTACCATCCGGCATTCCTCCTCCGCGACCCGCGCCAGAAGGGGGAGGCGTGGAAAGACCTGCAAATGGTGATGAAGTATTTGGGCCTAAAGCCACCAAAACCCGCGTAGAAAAGAGTCCCCAGTGAACCCCTGAGTCGCCAGTGGTAAATGGGGGTTGCCGAAGCCATAACCGAACCACGTAGGGACAGCCGCCTCGGCTGTCCAGCGAGCGAAGCGAGCAAGCCATGCCGCATCCCGCCCGCGCCGGTAGTTTATCCTTCCAATCAATGCCCGAATTCTGCGACGTAGCGCTACCCGTGCCGCTGGACATGGCCTTCACCTACCATGTCCCGGCCGACATGGCTCCCGTTGTCGGAGGACGCGTCCTCGTCCCCTTCCGCCAGCAGCGCCTGATGGGCATTGTCGTCGGCCTGCACGACAACAAGCCGAAAGTCGCCACCAAAAACATTCTGAACGTCGTCGATCCTGCGCCAGTCCTCGACGAAAAACTTCTGCGCCTCGGCCGCTGGATCGCCGACTACTACCTTGCTCCCATCGGCGAAGTCTTCCGCACCATGCTCCCTCTCACCGCTGAGTTTAAGCGCGTAGTCGGATACCGCATCACCGAACAGGGCCAGATGGCGCTCCATCTGGCAGGCATGTCTGGATCGTCCCGCCTTTCTCAACGCACTGCGGAGGATCAGGCCATCGAATTTCGAGTTCTGAACTATCTCGCGGCCGTTAGCGACGACGAAGAAATTGGAAGGGTGCCCCACTTCTGGCCGAAGTTGCCAGAAGTGGGGATTTCTGCAGTCGAAGGAAATGAAGCAGAGATCTCAACAAACGGCCAGAATGTGGCTACAGCCGCTGTGGGTCACGCATTAGTTCGCGAGCAAACTCTCCGTTCCTCCACAGGTGCCTCTCGCAACCTTCTCGACGGAATGGTTCGCAAGAAATGGATCACCCGCCAGGACCTGTCAGCGCAGCGAGAAGCAGCACGTACCGTCAAGATCGCAGTGCTGAAGTCGCCCGAAGGCAAACTGAACGCCAACCAGCGATCGATCGTCGAAACCATTGCCGCCGCTGGTGGAAGAGTTCCGCTGGAAACCCTCCAATCCTTAGACGTTCCCCGGACAACGCTCGGCACCTTAGTTCGACGCGGTGCCGTCGAACTCATTGAAGAGCCAGCGAGTTTTAGTGTCTCTCGTACCAGGCCTCGCTCACAGCCATTCGAATTCGACTTCAACGAAGCTCAAAAGTCAGCGCTCGTTGGTCTGCGTGAGCGTGTCGAATCCCGCACATTTTTCGGTATGTTGCTGCACGGCGTCACTGGCTCGGGTAAGACTGCGGTCTATCTTGCCGGCATGCGCTCTGTCCTCGAAGCCGGACGCTCCGCCATTCTCCTGGTCCCCGAAATCGGCTTGACTCCTGCGGTTGCCGCCGATCTTCATCAGATCTTCGGAGACGAGGTTGCGATCCTCCACTCAGCCCTCTCCGACAAAGAGCGCGCCGAGCAGTGGCACCGCATCCGCCGCGGAGAGGCCCGCATGGTTGTCGGCACTCGCTCCGCTGTGTTTGCCCCGGTGACCGACCTCGCTCTCATCATCGTCGATGAGGAACACGATGCCTCCTACAAGCAGGAGGAAACACCCCGCTATCACGCGCGAGACGTAGCAGTCATGCGCGCCAAGATGTCCAACGCTGTTGTCGTCCTCGGGTCAGCTACACCGTCGCTCGAGTCGTATTTCAACGCGAAGAAGAACAAGTACGCTCTGATCGAACTGCCTGACCGCGTCGAGCGGCGCCCCCTGCCCGAAGTCGAGGTTGTCGATATGCGCCAGGAATTTCAGGAAACCGGCCACGAGCAAGTCATCTCGCGCAAGCTGGCCTCTGAAATTCGGGAGAGGCTCGACCGCAAGGAGCAGGTCATGGTCCTGCTTAACCGCCGTGGCTATTCCCCCGTAGTGTTGTGCCGCTCCTGTGGCAAGAAACTCGAGTGCAAGAACTGCGCCATCGCTCTCACCCATCACAAGCGCGAGCACAAGATGGCTTGCCACTACTGCGGATACACCGCGTCCGTGCCCAAGACATGTATCCACTGCGGCAGTGAATACGTGTATTTCCTTGGCACGGGGTCGGAGAAATTGGAAGAACTTCTCCACGGAATGTTTCCGCAAGCCCGCATTGCTCGTCTCGATCGCGACACGGTCCGCGGCCATGAGGATTTTGAGCGCACCCTGAATGCACTCAACGAAGGTGATCTCGACATCATCGTCGGCACGCAGATGATTGCGAAGGGCCATGACATTCACGGTGTCACGCTAGTCGGTGTCGTCGCTGCCGACGTCGCTCTCGGCTTGCCCGACTTTCGCGCCGCGGAACGCACCTTCCAACTCCTCACCCAGGTAGCCGGACGCGCAGGACGCGGGCAGACCCCCGGCAAAGTCATCCTGCAAACGTACTTTCAGGATCATTACGCTGTGCAATATGCCGCGCGCCACGACTTTCTCGGCTTCTACGAAAAGGAACTCCGCTTCCGCAGTTGGATGCACTACCCGCCCTATTCCGCACTTGCCAATGTGCTCGTGCGCAGCGGCAAACTCGATGAGGCTCTGCAATGGTCCGGAACTCTCGGAAAGTGGTTCGATCAGACTCGTCACGAAGGAGTCCGCGTCCTTGGCCCCGCCGCCGCGCCCATCATGCGCCTGAAGCAGGACTACCGCTATCACTTCGTACTAAAATCGCCCAGCCGCGAGAAGCTCAACGCGACACTGCGCGCCATGCTCGCCCACGCCGCGCAACAAAAGATCCCGCGCACGCAAGTCATCGTCGACGTCGACGCTCTCTGGTTGATGTAAGCAAGCGATTCGCGGAATAACTCCTCCGCATACAAACGCCAATAAGAACCCCTCCGGTGCACCCTGCGATAACACCGTGGAAGAGCGGCGCTTAAGCGCCCCGATGTGGCGCACCCCGAGAAGTGGCCCTTTAGGGCGCGTGGTCGCCTCTCTTGGGGCAACACATTTTTTCCGGAGCAGGCAAGCACTACCACCTCACCTGAAACGGCAACAGAGTAAAAGTAAGCCCCAACATAACCGCCGCAAGCACGGCCAGCCTCCAACGATTGCGAGGCAACTCCGGTTCTTCCGGAGCCTGCCGATGTCGGTAAGTCAGCACATTCATCACCGTAATCAGCCCCGCCCAGAACCACCAGCTGTAATTCCCGCGATCCAACAAGTAAGCCACAGTTCCGAGCCCAATCAGCGCCAGCACGGTAATCCACGAAATCAAGCGGTGGGCTCTCGGCGCCAACGCATACACAATATGTCCCCCATCAAGCTGGCTGCTGGGCAACAGGTTCAATGCAGTAGCATACATCCCCACCCATGCCGCGATCGCCATCGGATGCAAGTACACACGGCCCAAAGGCACTCCCGCCACGGCACTCCCGGGCGCGACGACCCTGAACAGCCCGTGCAGCAAATAGAAAATCTCCGGATACCCCAGCTGCAGTTGCGACGATCCCGCCCCATGCACTAACGGTTTCGAAAGTGGCATCGCCACAAGAAGCGTCACTACTGCAACCACGAAACCCGCGATCGGTCCCGCGATCCCAATGTCAAACAACGCCGCCCTCGACCGGATCGGTCCCTTGATCCGAATCACCGCTCCCAGCGTGCCAATCAAACTCGGCGCTGGAATGAAAAATGGAAGCGTCGCCCACACTCCATAGCGGCGGCAGAAAAGATAGTGTCCCATCTCATGCGCCAGCAAGATCAGCAGCAACGACCCGGAGAAGGGAACTCCGCCCAGCAGCCGCCCCGGATGCGCCAGCACCCAACCCACCGGGAAAAACGGTATCAATTCGTCTCCAGTCGCAAACGGCGCAAGATTGTGCGAGAAGTTGAACTGCATCCGCGCGCCCACCACCAGTGTCGTAAAGCACGTCGCCGCAAGCAGCAGCCCATGCAGCCAATATCGTGGCCGCGGAGGCGTCCCCTCCGGTACCGGCAACGCTTGGTAGTACTCCAGTGTGGACGCAGGAATCGAGGAGTTAGGCTCTGACATTCAAGTCATCAGTCCCGAGCAACGAGACCTCTTTGATGCTACTACGAAGGGGAACAGACAGTGGGCGGGAGATAATTCCCCTCGGATTGGTGGCAAAGAATTCGTGGCATAACCGTCTCAGTCGATCGACTGCAGTTCCTTACCTGGCTTGAAACGTACTGCTCTGCCCGGCGGAATCGATACTTCCGCCCCGGTACGCGGATTGCGGCCGATGCCGGTCTTTCGCGGACGCACGTTGAACACGCCAAATCCCCGCAGTTCAATACGATTCCCGGCCGCCAACGACTTCTTCATGCTTTCGAACACGGTTTCCACGGCCAACTCGGCCTTGGTCTTGGTGATTCCGGTCTTGGCCACTACTTCGTTGATGATGTCGAGTTTAATCAAGCGGGGCTCCTGTTTCAGCCGTCGAAATGAGGCTTCAAGTTATTGATGCTAAGGAAGATAACCAAGATTGTCAACCGGAGCATCTATCCCGTAAACTGGCAGGCACCAGCCAACAAATTGGGTGATTGGTTATTCGGGCAGTTTCGTGGTTTGGACGGGTTCGCCGCCACGCTCGGCAATCGCACGAAAACGCCTTTCAATTACTCAATTACCAAATTACCCATTTACCAAATATCCCAAGGAGTTCCATGCTGAAGAGCGACCGCTGGATCCGCAAGATGTCCAAAGAACACGACATGATCAATCCCTTCTCCGAGAAGCAGGTTCGCGAAGGTGTGATCTCTTACGGCCTCTCCTCCTACGGCTACGATCTGCGCGTCGCCGACGAATTCAAAATTTTCACCAACGTC